>Ga0208671_10000006_pt1 | contig 293260 bp, 291 predicted proteins | sample ColrivemetaGS759_FD_187606 | JGI IMG/M metagenome (GOLD analysis project Ga0208671, IMG submission 187606) | Estuarine microbial communities from the Columbia River estuary - Ebb tide ETM metaG S.759 (SPAdes) (version 2) | ecosystem: Environmental > Aquatic > Marine > Intertidal zone >...
AGGTTGCCGATAGCGCGATGACACGCGCAAGATCTGCGCGGACAAACAAGCACAAGGCTGCCGCGACCACCGGTATGGCCAGCATGATCGAAAGAACAGGAATATCTGCGGCGTTCATCATGCTCTCACCATCATCCAGCTAACCGCGATGACTAAGCCAAGAAGCATCACAAGCGCATATGTATAAAGATAACCCGACTGCATCCGCACAGCCATTTTGCTGCCAAATGACACCAACGCTGCCGAACCATTGGGACCAAAACGATCAATGATCCCGATATCACCTTGTTTCCAAAACAGGCGACCGAACAAGAATGCAGGGCGCACGAACAAAAAGTTATAGAGTTCGTCAAAATACCATTTGTTCAGGAAGAAACGATAAATCGGCGCAAAGGTCGTGGCCAGACGCTGTGGCGCATCCTTTGACAATTGATACATGAAATAGGCCGTCGTTAGGCCAATAACCATGGCCACAGTCGACGACAGTTTCACCCACAAGGGCACTTCGTGCATCGCATGCATCAAATGCGCGTTGAAATAGAGCGTGCTGTTTGCCCAAAACGCCGCGCCTGACTCTGCATCGATGAAGGCATTGTGGAAGACGAAGCCTGCAAAAACGGCGCCGACGGTCAACAATGCCAATGGCGTTAGCATCGGCCATGGACTTTCATGTGGGTGATAGCCCGCCGTTCCGTCACTGGACGCATCATGCGCATGAGATTCATGGTCATGGCTTTCATGCACCGCGTGTTGGATATGCTCGGATTTTTCCCAGCGCGGCTTTCCGAAAAAGGTCAGGAACATTAAGCGCCAGCTGTAAAAGCTGGTAAGCAATGCAGCGATAACGCCGATAACAAAACCATACATATGATAGGTTGATTCACTCGCGAAGGCAGCCTCGATGATGGCATCCTTGGAATAAAAGCCCGCAAAGCCACCAACGCCCAATATACCAACGCCGGTAATCGCCAAGGTGCCCGCCATCATGGCCCAGAATGTCAGTGGGATATGTTTCCGCAAGCCACCATAATAACGCATATCTTGTTCATGGTGCATCGCATGGATTACTGACCCCGCGCCCAGGAACAACAGCGCTTTAAAGAAAGCATGCGTGAACAAGTGGAACATCGCCGCGCCATAAGCGCCGGTACCAGCTGCGAAGAACATGTAGCCGAGCTGCGAACAGGTCGAATAGGCAATGACGCGTTTGATGTCAGTTTGCACAAGGCCAACCGTTGCTGCAAAAATGGCCGTCGTTGCGCCAACAATCGTGACGACATCGAGCGCAAACTGGCTGGTTTCGAACAAGGGCGACAGACGGCACACCATGAACACGCCTGCGGTAACCATGGTCGCCGCATGGATGAGCGCCGATACAGGCGTTGGCCCTTCCATCGCGTCCGGCAACCATGTGTGCAGCCCCAACTGCGCCGATTTACCCATCGCACCGATGAACAACAAAATGCACAGTAAGCTCATTGTATCAACGCGCATCCCCAGGAAACCGATGCTTGAGCCAACCTTATCGGGTGCAGCAGCCAAGATTTCCGGAATGGAAACGGTGCCAAACAACCAGAAGATGCCAAAGATACCGAGCATGAAGCCAAGGTCACCAACGCGGTTGACGACAAACGCCTTAATCGCCGCCGCATTCGCGCTTGGTTTCTTATACCAGAAGCCAATAAGCAAATAAGAGGCAAGGCCGACGCCTTCCCATCCGAAGAACATTTGCACCAAATTATTGGCGGTCACCAACATCAACATCGCAAAGGTGAACAGCGACAGATACGCAAAAAAGCGGGGCTGATCAGGGTCTTCCTCCATATAGCCCCAGCTATACAGATGGACGAGCGCCGATACGCTGGTGATTACCACGAGCATGACCGCTGTCAGCGCATCGACGCGCAATTCCCAGTCAAAGCTCAGCTCGCCCGACTGCACCCAAGTCATCACCGGTTGGACATAAGCTGTCTCGCTGCCATTCAAGAAACCGATAAAGATCGGCCAGCTCAAGAACGCGGCGATAAACAGTCCTAAGGTCGTAACCGTCTTGGCAGCCAACGCCCCAATGAACCGCTGACCCAAGCCAGCGACCAGCGAAGCCAAAAGTGGAAGGAAAACGATGAAATGGATTGCAGTCACTGGATGTTATCCCTTCATCCGGTTGACATCATCAACCGCAATTGTGCCGCGGCCACGGAAGTAGATAACCAGTATCGCAAGGCCAATCGCGGCCTCACCTGCCGCAACGGTCAATACGAACATGGCAAAAATCTGGCCTGTTAGGTCGCCCAAAAACACGCTGAACGCCACCAGGTTGATATTTACCGCAAGCAGGATGAGTTCAATCGCCATCAGAATGATGATCACATTTTTGCGGTTCAAGAAAATGCCAAGCACGCCCATCACAAAGAGGATGCTGCTGACGACAAGATAATGTTCGATACCAATCACAGCTCAACCCCCTGCCCGCTGGGCTGATTAACATTGCGCGTTGCGTCTTGCGGACGGCGTTGCACTTGGCTGCTGATACTTTGACCGCGCGTGCCGTGGCTCCGGCGATGCGTCAAGACGATGGCTCCAACCATCGCGACCAACAGAATAAGACCTGCCGTTTCGAACAGGAAGACATATTTGCTATACAACAAGGCGCCAACCGCCTCGATATTTGGGACTTTAGCAGATATCGAAGCCACCCCAACTTCTGCTGTACCTAGCTTCACCGCACCTGCCTGATACGCGCCGATACCCAGCACAAGCTCTGCCACCAATACAATTGCCAGTAACAGCCCAAGCGGTACATTTTTGATGAACCCTGCGCGCAATTCGGCGAAATCAATGTCGAGCATCATGACGACGAATAGGAACAACACGGCAACCGCGCCGACATAGACTATGACCAACAACATCGCGATGAACTCTGCACCGATCAAGACCATGAGACCTGCCGCGTTAAAGAAGGCCACGATAAGCCAGAGGACGCTATGCACGGGATTGCGCGCAAAAATGACCATTGCTGCAGCCGCAATGACGATGCTTGCGAAAACATAGAAAGAAACAAGTTGGATCACGACGGGTCGCCCTTAACGATAGGGTGCATCGGCGGCAAGGTTCGCGGCAATTGCCCGTTCCCACTTCGCGCCGTTTTCGAGGAGCTTGGTCTTGTCATAGAGCAGTTCCTCACGCGTTTCTGTTGCGAATTCGAGGTTCGGACCTTCGACAATCGCATCAACCGGGCAAGCCTCCTGACAAAATCCGCAGTAAATGCACTTGGTCATATCGATGTCATAGCGCGTGGTCCGGCGGCTGCCGTCATCGCGTGGTTCAGATTCGATGGTAATGGCCAAGGCAGGACACACCGCCTCACATAGTTTACACGCGATGCAGCGCTCTTCGCCATTGGGATAACGACGCAGCGCATGCTCACCACGAAAACGCGGGCTCAACGGGTTCTTTTCAAACGGATAGTTGATCGTCGCCTTCCGTTTGAAGAAATATTTCAAGGTCAGCAAATGCGCCTTGATGAATTCCCACAAAGTGAAGGTTTTGATGAGATGCGTGATCGTGGTCATGCGAAATGTCCTGTGAACATAAGATAGCCGCTCACCAGAAACACCCAGAAGAGCGAAATCGGCAGGAAGACTTTCCAACCCAGACGCATCAACTGATCATAACGATAACGCGGAACTGTCGCCTTTACCCATGCGAAGATGAAGAACATCAGCAGGATTTTAGCAAAGAACCAGATAATCCCTGGCACAACGTATAATGGCGCCCAGTCCACCGGTGGCAAATATCCACCCCAAAACAGGATTGCATTCAACGCGCACATCAACAGGACGTTGGCATATTCACCTAACCAGAACAAAGCAAAGGCCATAGAGGAATATTCGGTCTGATAACCGGCAACGAGTTCGCTCTCCGCTTCGGTCAAGTCAAACGGCGCACGTGCCGTTTCTGCCATCGAGCTGATGAGGAACATCACAGCTATTGGGAATAGCAAAGGATTGAAAGCATAAGCGTTAATGAAGCCGAAAACATGACTGCGTTGCCCCTCAACAATGCCGCCAACATTGAATGTACCGGCCCACAAGACCACGCAGATCAAGATAAAGCCAATTGAGACTTCATAAGAAATCATCTGCGCCGCAGCGCGCATTGCAGAATAAAATGGATATTTGGAGTTGGATGCCCAGCCTGCAATGACAACGCCATATACACCCAGGCTGCTGATCGCGAGGATGTAGAGCAAACCGACATTGATGTTGGACAACACCACGCCATCCGCGAAGGGAATGACGGCCCAAGCCATCAATGCAACGGTGAAGGTGATGATGGGTGCTATTAAGAACAAGCCACGGTTCGACGCACTTGGAATGATGGTTTCCTGCAAGAACACCTTCAAACCATCGGCGAAACTTTGCAGCACTCCAAATGGGCCAACGACGTTGGGTCCACGGCGCAGAGCGAATGCAGCCCATAATTTACGTTCCGCATAAATGACCATCGCCACCGCGAGCATCAATGGCAGGGCGATCAGCAGTATGCCCGCAATGGTCGCTGTGAACCATGCAGCTTCGTAACTCATACCGAGATTTTGGAAGAAAGATGTCATTCCGCCGCCTCCAAGAATTGCGTGCCATGCACCAGTTCGGCCGAGCATTTCTGCATCGTTTCAGACGCGCGGCAAATCGCGTTGCTCAGGTAGAAATCCTTGATGGGATAATCAGCAATTTTGCCACTTACGTCGGCCGAAAGCGAAGGTTCCGACCAGCCATAATCCGCCAAGCCTTCAACGCCGAGTGCAGGCACGGCTTTCGCCATTTCGGCCCGCAAAGCATCGAGGCTATCAAATGGTAGACGCTGGCCCAGCACATCCGACAGAGCGCGGAATATAGCCCAATCTTCACGCGCATCGCCCGGCGGGAATACCGCACGCTCACCACGTTGCACGCGGCCTTCCAAGTTTACATATGTACCGGATTTTTCAGAATAAGCTGCGCCTGGCAAAATTACATCGGCATGATGCGCGCCATTATCCCCATGATGGCCAACATAGACTTTGAAACTATCCGCAAACAGGCCGTAATCCACTTCATCCGCGCCAAGGAAAAACGCCAAGCCTGGTTTGGCTGTGGCCAGCTTCTTGATACCGCCTTCATGTGCATATCCAAGCATGAGGCCACCCATACGCGCTGCTGCAAAATGCAATATGTTAAAGCCATTCCAGCCATCACGGACCAATTTATATTTCTTCGCAAAAGCCAAGGCAGCCCCATGGACGCCTTCATAACGAAGTGCACCGCCACCGATGATGATCGCTGGGCGTTCTGCTACCTTCAATGCATCTGCTAATACCTTCGGCGCCTTTGCCAACGCGCTTAAATCGTCGCCGAGCCACTCAACCTTATAGGTCAAATCCGTTACTGGCCCGATTGCAAACACCTTTGCACCGCGCTTACGAACGGCTTTCTGGATGCGCGTGTTTACCAAAGGTGCTTCGCGGCGCAGGTCGCTACCGACCAATAAAATCACGTCGGCATTTTCGATGCCGGCAATAGTAGTGTTAAAATTCACCGCCGAAAGCGACGATGTATCATAGGCAAGACCAGTTTGCCGGCCCTCAAGCATCGAAGCACCAGCCAGTTCACGCGCGGCGAACATAGTTTCGCAATCAACCTGATCACCCGCCAATACCGCTGCTTCGCCAGTCCAATGCGCCTTAATCGCGTCAAACGCTTCAGCCCAACTTGCCGCCACCAGCTTTCCATCCTTACGGATATAGGGCTTGTCCAAACGGCGGTGCGTCAGGCCATCAACGGCATGGCGCGTCTTGTCCGACGCCCATTCTTCGTTCACATCGTCATTGATGCGCGGCAAGGCGCGCAAAACCGCCCTGCCTCGGCTGTCGAGACGGACATTGGTGCCCACGGCGTCCATCACATCGATGCTCGGTGTCTTTTTCAATTCCCACGGCCGCGCCTCAAAAGCATAAGGTTTCGCGGTCAATGCGCCTACTGGACATAGATCAACGACATTGCCTGAAAGCTCGCTCTGCATGGCGTGCTCAAGATAGGTCGTGATTTGCATATTTTCGCCGCGCCCAATCGCGCCAACCTCTTCTATGCCGGCCACTTCCTCGGCAAAGCGGACGCAGCGTGTGCACTGAATACAACGTGTCATCGCCGTTTTAACCAGCGGGCCCATATATTTTTCGGTAACCGCGCGCTTGTTTTCCTCAAACCGCGAAGTTCCGCGACCATAAGCAACGCTTTGGTCCTGCAAGTCGCATTCGCCACCTTGGTCACAAATCGGGCAATCGAGTGGGTGGTTGATGAGCAGAAACTCCATCACCCCTTCACGCGCTTTTTTGACCATTGGCGTATCCGTACGGATGATCTGCCCTTCTGTAGCTGGCAACGCGCAACTTGCTTGCGGCTTTGGCGGCCCAGGGGCAACTTCAACCAGGCACATGCGGCAATTGCCCGCTATGGACAGCCGTTCATGATAGCAAAAGCGTGGAATTTCCTTCCCGGCCATCTCACACGCCTGCAACACAGTTGCGCCTGCAGGGACTTCGAGTTCTAATCCGTCTACGGTGACTTTAGGCATGTTTACTCCGCAGCCTCCAGCATATTGTCGCCCTTGGCGCCGTGGATACGGCGCTCCATCTCTGGGCGGAAATGCTTGATCAAACCCTGAATCGGCCAAGCAGCCGCATCACCAAGCGCGCAGATGGTGTGACCTTCAACCTGTTTGGTCACATCATATAATGTATCGATGTCGCCAATGTCGGCATCGCCGGTGCGCATCTTTTCCATCACGCGCCACATCCATCCTGTACCTTCACGGCACGGTGTGCATTGGCCGCAGCTTTCATGCTTGTAGAAATAGCTCAATCGCGAAATAGCGCGCACAATGTCAGTGGACTTGTCCATCACAATCACCGCCGCCGTGCCAAGGCCGGAGCCCACAGCCTTGCAGCCGTCAAAATCCATCGGAACGTCCATCATCATCGCGGCAGGCACCAAAGGCACCGACGAACCGCCAGGAATAACCGCAAGGAGATTATCCCAGCCACCTCTTATACCGCCGCAATGCTTTTCGATCAGTTCGCGAAACGGGATACCCATTTGTTCTTCAACAACGCATGGCTTTTCCACATGGCCGGAGATTTGGAACAGCTTTGTGCCATGATTGTTTTCGCGACCAAAACTTTTGAACCATCCAGCCCCGCGCCGTAGGATGGTCGGCACAACCGCGATGCTTTCAACATTGTTCACCGTCGTGGGGCAACCATAGAGCCCTGCACCCGCCGGAAATGGAGGTTTCAAACGCGGCTGACCCTTTTTGCCCTCCAGGCTTTCGATCATTGCGGTTTCTTCACCGCAAATATAGGCGCCAGCGCCGCGATGGACGAAGACGTCAAAGTCATAACCAGACTTTGCGGCATTTTTACCTAGCAAACCAGCAGAATAGGCCTCCGCTACAGCCTTTTCGAGTATCTTCGCTTCGAAAATATATTCGCCGCGAATGTAGATATAGGCCGCGCGCGCGCGCATGGCGAAACCAGCGATCAGCGCGCCTTCGATCAGCTTATGCGGGTCATGACGGATGATCTCGCGGTCTTTACAGCTACCCGGTTCGGATTCATCGGCGTTGATAACCAAGAAGTTCGGCCGCTCGGGCGTCGGCGTCTTGGGCATGAAGCTCCACTTCATGCCCGTCGGGAAGCCCGCACCACCACGACCACGCAGGCCGGAGGCTTTCACTTCCTCAATAATCGCATCCTGCCCGACCTTCATCAGGTCAGCTGTCTTGTCCCAATCACCGCGTTTCTGCGCCGCCTTCAGGGCAAAGTCCTGATAGCCGTATAGATTGGTAAAAATGCGATCTTTGTCAGCGAGCATCAGCCCAAACCTCCAAGAAAAAACCAAGCTGCTCCGGCAATCAACAAACCAATAACAGCGAGCTTAATAACGCCCTTGAACAATTTCCACGCCACGAACGCGGCGATGAGAATGCCGATGAGGGGAAGAAATTCCATTAATATTCCCCCCGATAGTCATGGTTCTTATCTACCATCGCATGCAGGGTCGTCGCGCCGCCAAAAGGCTCTACTGTGTGACGTCCCGGTAATTGCGTGCCGATCTTAGGCTGCTTGTCCGCGGCCAAATCGTCGAGGATGGCGGTCATGCTGCCATAATCAAGATCTTCATAATTATCGTCGTTGATCTGAACCATCGGTGCAGACGCGCAATTGCCCATGCATTCAACTTCGTTCAGCGTAAACATCCCGTCAGGTGTGGTCGCACCTTTCACCAAGCCGCGCTTCTTACAGGCCGCTATAATATCATCCGACCCACGCAACATGCATGGCGTCGTGCCGCACACTTGCACATGATAGCGGCCAACGGGCGCCAGATTGTACATCGTGTAAAAAGTCGCGACTTCATAGGTGCGCATATAAGGCATGCCGAGATAGCTCGCGACATATTCGATTACTGGTACGGGCAACCAACCTTGGGTCTGTGTCTCTTCGCCAACCTGACGCTGTGCCAAGTCAAGCAATGCCATCACAGCCGATTGCTGACGTCCTGCCGGATAACGGCCAATATACATATCGGCCTTTGCTTTATATTCAGGCGAAAAGGCAAAGCTGCCCCATTTAGCACGGGTTTCGGCTTCATCCGGGATGTGTACTGCGTCAGCCATGTGCTTCTTTCCGTCCCCAAATCCGTCCGATATACGCACCAAAGATCATGGCCGCAGCGGTCGAACCCACTTCCTTTGCCGACACCTCGGTATGAAACAAATAGAGATAGGCAGCAATCAACGCGACCGAACCAAACGCCGCCGATGCCAAAAACATAAGCTCTCGCGTCATCAGCGGTCACACTCCCCAAACACGATGTCGAGCGCGCCCAGTATCGCGGTCGTATCCGCAAGCATGTGCCCCCGGCTCATAAAATCCATCGCTTGCAAATGCGAAAAGGCCGTCGGACGGATTTTGCAACGATAAGGCTTGTTGCTGCCGTCGGCGACCAGATACACGCCGAACTCACCCTTCGGGCTCTCTGTCGCCACGTACACGCTGCCTGCCGGTACTTTGAAGCCTTCGGTGTAGAGCTTGAAGTGATGGATCAACGCTTCCATCGATTGCTTCATTTCGGCGCGCTTGGGCGGTGCGACCTTGCGGTCATCGCTACATACCGGGCCTTCCGGCATTTGTTGCAAGCATTGCTTCATGATGCGGACCGATTGGCGCACTTCTTCAACGCGGACCATGAACCGGTCATAACAATCGCCACGCGTGCCGACAGGAATGTCAAATTCCATCCGGTCATAGACGTCATAGGGTTGGCTTTTACGGATATCCCACGGGATGCCTGCGCCACGGATCATCGGGCCAGAAAAGCCCCATTTGATCGCGTCTTCTTTTGAAACAATAGCGATATCGACATTGCGTTGTTTGAAAATACGGTTGTCGACGACCAAAGACATCGCGTCCTCAAACAAGCGCGGCATGCGATCATCTAGCCACTCGGCGATATCGGTCAGCAACTTCAGCGGTACATCCTGATGCACGCCGCCAGGGCGGAACCATGCGGCATGCATACGTGCGCCGCTTGCTCGCTCGTAAAAAGCCATGATGTCTTCACGGATTTCATACAACCACAATGGCGGTGTCATCGCGCCGACATCGATAATATGGTGTGCAATATTCAACGTGTGGTTTTTTATTCGCGTCATTTCGGCGAACAATACCCGCAGATATTGCGCGCGAAGGGGCACTTCCAAATCCAACAATTTTTCAACCGCAAGCACATAGCTGTGCTCCATCGCCATCGGCGAAGCATAATCCAACCGGTCGAAATAAGGCAAAGCCTGCAAATAGGTTTTATATTCAATCAGCTTTTCAGTGCCGCGGTGCAAAAGGCCGATATGAGGATCAAGCCGCTCGACGATTTCACCGTCCAGCTCCATCACCAAACGCAATACGCCGTGCGCCGCAGGGTGCTGTGGCCCGAAGTTAATCGTGTAATTCTGGATGACTTCGTCGCCGGTGGTCGGGGCGAGATCTTGTTGCATACTCATGCCTTGTCTCCCGTCGCCTTTGGCTTGCGGACAGAGCGCTTGGCTGTTTCTTTGGCGGCAGGCTGCTGTGCGGCATTTTCTCCGGTTTTCTCATCGCCAGGCAGCACATAATCTGCGCCTTCCCATGGGCTCAAAAAGTCGAAATTGCGGAAATCCTGCGCCAATTGCACAGGCTCATATTTCACGCGCTTTTCTTCTTCGGAATAGCGCAATTCAACATAGCCCGACAATGGGAAGTCCTTACGCTGCGGATGCCCTGAAAAGCCATAATCGGTTAATATGCGGCGTAAATCGGCATTGCCGGAGAATAATACACCATACATATCAAAAACTTCACGTTCCAACCATCCTGCAACAGGCCATATGCCGGTGACGGATGGAACAGGCTGATCGTCATTGGTGGTCAAATGCACACGAATACGGTGGTTTTTGGTAAGACTCAGCAGGCAATAGACAATCTCAAAACGCGGATCACGTTCGGGCCAGTCTACGCCCGCGATTTCCATGAGTTGCTGATATTCGCAATCATCACGCAAGCGGATCATACATTCGACTAACGCATCACGTTGAATATGCACGGCAACTTCATGATTGGTTTCCTCAATAGAAACCAAATGTTTACCAAGCGCTTTTGAGATCGCTTTTACGGCGCCCTTAGGCGTTTGGATAAGGGGTGCGGAGTGGCTCACCGTTCGATTGTCCCTGTCCGACGGATTTTACGCTGCAACTGCATAATGCCGTAAAGCAAAGCTTCAGCGGTTGGCGGGCATCCGGGTACATAAATGTCGACGGGCACAACGCGATCGCAACCGCGCACAACACTATAACTATAATGATAATAGCCACCGCCATTGGCGCAGCTACCCATGGAAATAACATATTTAGGCTCAGACATTTGGTCATAAACCTTGCGCAGCGCAGGCGCCATTTTATTGCAAAGCGTGCCCGCCACAATCATCACGTCCGACTGACGCGGTGACGCGCGCGGAGCAATGCCAAAGCGTTCAAAATCGTAACGTGGCATATAGCCGTGAATCATTTCCACCGCACAACAGGCCAGACCGAAGGTCATTGGCCATAAAGAGCCCGTACGTGCCCAATTGAATAGATCTTCCGTCGACGACACGACAAAACCCTTGTCGTTCACTTCGCTTTCAATATCCTTGAAGAACGCCGTATCCGGCACTTGTAAGTCCGACAGTGATGGCGTGATTACTCCCATTCGAGTGCTCCCACTTTCCATGCATAGATAAATCCGATGACCAATTCGAAAAGGAACAACATCATAGTGCCCCAACCGATCCAGCCTGTTTCACCCAGGCTAACCGCCCATGGGAATAAAAAGGCCGCTTCAAGGTCAAAAATGATAAACAAAATCGCAACGAGATAAAAACGAACATCAAATTGGCTGCGCGAATCTTCGAATGCTGGAAAGCCGCACTCATATTCGGTTAGTTTTGCTTCGGTGGGCTTGTGCGTACCCGTCAGTCGCGACACACCCATGGGCAAAAACACAAATGCCGACGACAATGCGAGCGCCACCACCAGAAAAAGCAGTATGGGTAAATATTGCGACAAATCAGTCATATCAGACTCGTTTTCCGAAACCCCGTAAGTTGCGGCGCTTTTAGGCAGAAGAGTCCCGACCTGCAAGGCCAAGAATCGGCATTTTTTCTGGCATTTTCGATGATTATTTTAAGGCGCCAACCAGCAACTTATGCAGCTTGCTATGCAATATGTCATTTGCCGCCAAAACCTGTGCATCTGCGATATGTGGACTGCGTCCCCGGTAATCGGTTACAAAGCCGCCAGCTTCGCGCACGAGCAAGCAGCCAGCAGCGGTATCCCAAGGAGATAGGCCGCTTTCCCAGAAGCCATCATAGCGCCCAGCGGCCAACCATGCGAGATCAAGACTTGCCGCACCAAATCGCCGGATGCCCGACACCGAAGGTCCGATAGCACCAAAAATCTTGGCCCATTCTTCAAAATCGCCATGCCCCTTATATGGCGTGCCAGTGGCAATAAGCGCCTCATTTAGCTGACGGCGCGCAGACACCCGCAAACGCCGGTTGCCGAGCCAAGCGCCCTTGCCACGCTCAGCCCAGAAGCTTTCGTCCGTAATCGGGTTGTATACCAAGCCTGCAAATATATCGCCCCAGCCAGAACCATCCGGCTTTGGATCTTGCACCGCAATAGAAATTGCAAAATGCGGAATGCCATGGAGGAAGTTGCTGGTTCCATCGAGCGGATCAACAATGAACCGCGGCTTTCCTTCAGCGCCAGCGATCTCGCCACCTTCTTCCATGAGAAAGCCCCAGTCGGGACGTGCGATTTCGAGTTCACGGAAAATAGTGTCTTCAGCACGCTCATCAGCTTTCGAAACGAAATCCGCAGGCCCCTTTTGCGAAACCTGCAAATGTTCGATCTCACCAAAATCGCGGCGAAGCTTGCCACCCGCTTTACGGGCAGCTTTTTCCATGATGGTCAATAGACCGGTTAATGCGGGCATTAATCAGCCTTCCGAACATATTCCCGTTCGTAGACATCAACCACGATTCGCGTACCCGCGCTGATGAATGGCGGCACCATTACACGCACGCCATTGTCCAGAATTGCAGGCTTATAGCTGGATGACGCTGTCTGCCCTTTTACCACGGCATCGGCTTCCACAATCGTAGCCTCAATCTGATCCGGTAAAGCAACTGAAAGTGCTTCATCATCATACATTTCCATGACAACGTCCATGCCGTCCTGCAGGAAAGCCGCCGCATCACCAAGGAGGTCGCTCGGCAAAGTCACCTGATCATAGGTTTCCTTATCCATGAAGACCAGATTATCGCCCTCGGCGTAGAGAAACTGAAAATCTTTCTGATCAAGGCGCACTTTTTCGACGCTTTCGGCCGAGCGGAAACGGATATTGTTCTTGCGGCCATCACGGAGATTTTTGAGCTCAACTTGCATATATGCACCACCCTTACCCGGTTGGGTATGCGCAGTCTTTACGACACGCCACAGGCCGCCTTCATATTCCAATATATTACCCGGCTTGATTTCAACCGCGTTGATTTTCATGAGTATACTCGCTTGACAGATGGAAAGAGCAGACACGCAAAAACGTGCCGATAGACGCGGCCTTTAACGATGGCGGCGTCATTAGGCAAGCAGTGCGTTAAACGCCTTTACTGCTTCGGCGGGGCCGTGCGGATGGTTCCAAACGGCGCCACTCACCGCTATAAAATCTGCGCCCGCATCGATTAATGGCTTGGCATTGCTAGGCGTAATGCCGCCAATGGCAACACAGGGCACCTCTGTCACAAACGACCATTTTTGCAATGTATCGAGTTCAGCAACATGGTCCACCGATTTGGTTGCAGTTGGATAGAAAGCACCAAAGGCTACATAATCGGCGCCTGCCTCCGCTGCCTCCATCGCGAGATGGCGGCTATTGTGACAGGTAACGCCAATTTGTGCGTCCCGGCCAAGCAGTTCCCGGGCTTCACCAACATCGCCATCCCCCTGCCCCAAATGCACACCGTCAGCTTTCAAGCGCTTGGCCAACGCAACGCTGTCGTTCACGATAAACGCGACGTCATGCGCCGCGCAAATGGCCTGCAACGGCTCCGCAAGAGCCGCTGCCTCATGCTGATCCAGTTCTTTAACCCGAAACTGGAACGCGGCGACCGAGCCAGCGGACAAGGCAGCCTCAAGATGAGCGGGAAAATCGCCGCCTACATCAAGTGGCGAGATCAAGTATAATTGGCAGGGAAATTCTTTCATGCCGCGCTCATTAGCTGGGGTTTCGGTCGGCGGCAAACATCTTGCGTATTTACAACCGGCCCCTCTCCAAACTCAGGTCGCGGACGCCGCGTGAATTTCATCGATGGCGCTAGATAGCGCGGTGTCAAATTCCTCGGCGGTCATCTGGTGACGCAAATCTTCCAACAAAGCGCGCGAGAAGCTGGCAATCATGCCCTTATTTTTGGCAAGTTCAGCGCAGGCCTCCGGACGGGCATAGCCCCCAGAGAGCGCAACAACGCGCAGCACGCGCGGATGGTTGATAAGCGCGTCAAAGGTCCCTGCTTCTGCTGGAATGGACAGCTTCAACATGACCTTGTGATCCGCCGATACGCTATCGAGCGCTTTCAAGATTTCATCGCGCAATATGACGTCGCTTTGCGCGCGGTCCGCGCTTTTGATGTTCACCTCAGGCTCGATAATCGGCATCAATCCCGCGGCGAGAATTTGCTCGGCCACGTCAAATTGCTGCTTTACGATCGCGGCAATGCCCGTTGGCGAAGCTTGGTTAATAACTGAACGCTTTTTCGTGCCAAATATACCTTTGGCCTTGGCGCGATGGAGCAACGCTTCAAGGTCTGGCATTGGCTTCATCATTTGAACGCCATCCGCTTCGTCCTCAAGGCCTTTGTCTACCTTAAGGAACGGCACAACACCTCGGTCTTGCAATGCCGTCGGCACTGGCTTGCCGCCCGCGTCGCCGTCCATCGTCCGTTCGAACAATATCGCGCCCAACACTTTCTCGCCTGAAAAGCTGGGTGCTGTAATGATTCGCGTACGCATGTTGTGGATAAGGCCAAACATCTCTTCTTCGCTCGTGTAAGCGTCTTCCTGTATGCCATATCCCTTGAGTGCTTTGGGTGTTGATCCGCCGCTCTGATCCAGAGCCGCAATAAATCCCGAGGCAGTGGCCACTTTTGCAAGCATTTCAGAGTAATTCATCTTTGGCATCCCATAAATTGGCCCTGCATACGTATGCATCGGCAATTGACAAAAAACGGGGCAAAGCCCCGCAGGTTTAAGCAATATTCAACGCATCAACTCCAGGTAATGGCTTGCCTTCCATCCACTCTAGGAAAGCGCCACCCGCTGTCGAAACAAAGGTAAAATCATCAGTCACACCGGCATGGGCCAGTGCGGCAACAGTATCGCCGCCCCCTGCAACCGACACCAAGGATCCTTCCCGAGTCAGAGCCGCCGCGGTCCGCGCTAATGAAACCGTTGCAGCATCAAAAGGCTCTATCTCGAAAGCACCCAACGGCCCGTTCCACACCAAGGTCCGGCAGTTTTTCAAAACATCGGCCAATGCCTCAACCGCGGCAGGGCCTACATCCAAGATCATTTCATCCGCTGCAACCTCATGCACATTGACCGTTCGGGTTGGAGGATTTTCACGAAATTCATGCGCCGTTACAACGTCGTAGGGTAGATGGACCGTGCAGCCCGCCAAATCCGCTGCGTCCATAATGGCATTGGCTTGATCCGCCAGATTGTGTTCGCATAAGGACTTACCTACATCGACACCGCGCGCAGCCAAAAAGGTGTTGGCCATACCGCCGCCGATAATCAAATGGTCGACCTGCTTCACCAGATTGTTCAGCACGTCGAGTTTAGTCGAGACCTTTGCACCGCCGACAACAGCCGCGACAGGATGTTCAGGCGCGCCCAAAGCAGCTTGAAGCGCCTTCAATTCAGCCTCCATTGCTCGACCGGCATAAGCTGGCAGGATGTGCGCCAAACCTTCGGTGGACATATGCGCGCGATGTGCCGCCGAAAAGGCATCGTTAACGTAGAAATCACCATTGGCAGCAACGGCATGCGCCAGCTCAGGATCGTTCTTTTCCTCACCCGGCCAAAAGCGCGTGTTTTCGAGGAGCGCGATATCCCCATCCGCCAATATACCAACCGATTGTGCAACCACGTCGCCGGCTATTTCGGGCACAAACATAATCTCGCGGCCAAGCACCTCTTGCAAGGCATCGAGGACCATCGACACGGACATTTCGCTATGCTTTGCGCCCTTGGGACGCCCAAAATGTGCAAGCAGAAGGACTTTAGCGCCCTTATCCGCTAGTTCCAACACCGTCGGCACCAACGCCCGCATACGCGTTTCGTCGGTCACGCGCCCATCGGCCATGGGCACGTTCAGGTCAACGCGTACTAAAGCGCGCTTGCCCCTAATATCGCCGAGGTCGTCGAGCGTACGGAATGCCATGGATCAATCCTCAGAGAAATTTGCCAATGACACCGGCAGTATCAACCATGCGGTTGGAGAAGCCCCATTCATTGTCATACCAGCTCAACACGCGCACGAGTTTTCCGTCGATAACTGCGGTTTCCAAGCTGTCGATCGTCGAGCTTGCGGGACAATGGTTATAATCGATCGAGACTAAGGGCTCGTCAGAATAGGCCAACACGCCTTTCAATGCACCCTCTGATGCCGCTTTCAACAGAGCGTTGACTTCGTCGATGCTGGTGTCACGCTTTGGTGTGAAGGTCAGGTCAACGATGCTGACATTTGGCGTAGGCACGCGGATGGCAGAACCGTCCAGCTTACCCTTCAGTTCGGGCATCACTTCGCCCACGGCGCGCGCCGCACCGGTGGTGGTTGGGATCATCGACATGCCAGCAGCCCGCGCGCGGCGCATGTCGTCGTGGATTTGGTCCAAGATCTTTTGATCGTTAGTGTAGCTGTGAATGGTGGTCATCAGACCGCGCTCGATACCAATGGCATCGTTCAGGACCTTCGCCATGGGCGCCAAGCAGTTGGTGGTGCAGCTTGCGTTTGAAACGATTATGTCGGCCGCACTTAGAACATCATGGTTGACGCCAAAAACAACAGTCTTGTCTACATTCTTGCCCGGTGCGGAAATCAGTACCCGTTTTGCGCCTGCCGCGAGATGCTTTTCGGCACTGACGCGGTCAGTAAAAAATCCAGTGCACTCCAGCGCAATGTCAACGCCATTGGCTGCGTGCGGCAAATTGGCCGGATCACGCTCTGCGGTCACATGAATACGCTTCCCGTTAACGATGATATCATTGCCATCGGCTTCAACCGTGCCTGGGAATGGGCCGTGGACGCTGTCGCGTTTGAACAAAAGAGCATTGGCCTTGGCTGGTGCAAGATCGTTAATCGCGACCAGTTCCAGATCATGGTCGTCACGCTCTAGAATAGCACGTGCGACCAAACGGCCGATGCGACCAAAACCGTTAATTGCTACTTTCACTGTCATATCTGCTCCTATCGGCCCAAGCGGGCGACAATTTGAGGGGTGATTTTGTCAGCCGTCAGGCCAAAATGTTGGTACAGCGCGTCAATCGGCGCCGAGGCGCCGAAGCTGTCAATGCCAATGCGAAGTCCATCGCCGACATACCGCTCCCACCCCATGGTGGTTCCTGCCTCTATCGAAACGCGCAACGTATTCGTTGGGAGCAGTTCCGCTTTATAAGAGGTAGGCTGCGCGTCGAAACGTTCCCAGCTTGGCATTGACACTACGTCCGCGCCAATGCCGTCGGCTTCTAGCCTTTCCGCAACGGCGATAGCAATCTCGACTTCGGAACCCGTCGCAATAAGAACGACTTTGCGTCCGGCATTTGCAGCACGCAGTTTATAAGCGCCCTTGGCGGAGAAATTCTCGCTAATGTCGGTGCGCAGTTGCGGGAGGTTTTGACGCGATAGTGCCAATACCGACGGCGTGGACGCACTTTCAATAGCCAAGGCCCAGCATTCGGCGGTCTCAATCGTGTCACAAGGCCGATACACATCCAAATTAGGGATGAGACGCATCGACATGATTTGCTCAATGGGCTGATGCGTAGGACCATCTTCCCCAACACCAATCGAGTCATGCGTCAGGACGTAAATGACGCGCGTTTCTTGCAGTGCGGACAAGCGAATTGCGGCACGGCAATAATCCGAGAAGATCAAGAATGTTCCGCCATAAGGGATGATGCCACCATGTAGCGCCATGCCATTCATCGCTGCCGCCATCCCGAATTCGCGAATGCCATAATTGACATAACGCCCAGAATAATCGTTTTTATCCAATGTATTGGTGGAAGCAGTTCGGGTGAAGTTGGAACCCGTCAAATCCGCAGAACCACCCAATAATTCCGCTATAGCCGCTGTCGCCGCCGTCAGCGCGATTTCGGATGACTTTCGCGTCGCAATCTTTTGCGGTGCAGCGATCAAGCTTTCCAGATGCGGCTTAAGCCATGCGTCACTTGGTTCGCCTTCCATAACTGCTGTAAATGCGCTCTTATTGCCGGACGCCGCGAGCCTAGACTTCCAATCTGCATGCGCGGCTGCGCCTGCCCTACCCGTTGCACGCCATGCCCCAAGAATATCCTCGGGTATTTCAAATGCAGGATAGGGCCAATTAAGCGCCGCACGCGTCGCGACAATTTCCTCGGCGCCTAGCGGGCTACCATGCGGCGCTTTCGTGCCCTCTTTATTGGGCGATCCCTTGCCGATGAGCGTTCGACAGGCAATTAAGGAGGGGCGATTATCCGCCAGAGCTGCCTTAATTGCGCGTTCTATATCATTGAAATCATGCCCATCGCAGGCTTCAACATGCCATCCACTGGCCAGATACCGTCCTGCAATGTCTTCGGTAGTGGAAAGGTCGGTTGCACCATCAATTGTGATGCGGTTGTCGTCCCAGAAAACAATCAAGCGTCCCAGCCCAAGATGTCCGGCAAGGCCCACAGCTTCATGGTTAATGCCTTCCATCAAGCAACCATCACCCGCCACAACCCAAGTGCGGTGATCGACCAAATCATCACCAAAGCGAGCGTTCAAATGCCGTTCGGCCATTGCCATGCCCACAGCCATCGCCAAGCCCTGCCCCAATGGACCCGTGGTGCATTCAACGCCGTCGATCAGAAAATTTTCAGGATGCCCGGCACATGGACTGCCCAATTGACGGAAATTGCGGATATCGTCGATGGACGGGCTTGCATAGCCAGTTAAGTATAAGGTCGCATAAGCGAACATGGAGCCATGGCCGGCGGACAAAACAAAGCGATCGCGGTCGCCCCAATCAGGCGCCTGCGGATCGAATTTTAAAAATTTGGAATAGAGAACAGTGGCGACATCGGCCATGCCCATGGGCATTCCGGGATGCCCACTATTTGCAGCCTGCACAGCATCCATAGCCAGTGCCCGAATTGCATTGGCCATTTGCTGGTTACTAACGGTCATGTCCTTTTCCCCATATTTCACTCCCACGCAGGAGCGGGTGACGGAGCACATCTGTTTTTGTGCATTACCGCCGAATCGTTGGCTGGAACCCTTGCGGATGCAAGCGCAAAGCGTCAAGGGAGCGAGGGCGCTTTTCCCCATGAATTTGTGCATAGAATAACGATCGCACATTTGCATTGGGCATCGTCTCTGCTAAGCTTCCTCAGCAAAGGATTTTAACCCATGATAGAAAAACGATTTATTGTGGCAATCGGCCGTATCGAAAGCGCTTTGGCCCGTATCGAAAAATCGGCGACCTCGCCGGTACCAAAGGGCTATAATGATCTATCTGAACGGCATGAAAAGCTAAAATCCGAAACGCGTATTGCTCTACAAGATTTGGACAAGATTTTGGCGGGTGCGCGCTGATGCCTGACGTGAAGTTATCTATCGCCGGTCGTGACTATTTTGTCGCGTGTAACGCCGGAGAAGAGCAGCGCTTGTTAGAACTCGGTGCAATGGTGGACGCCACCGCGCAACAAGTCGCTGGCGGTGCGCGAGGCCTCACGGAAACGCGTATATTGTTGTTTTCAGCGTTACTGCTAGCGGATAAGCTGCACGACTCAGGCGACACCGTGACCGCCGATAAGACCGAACCCACGGCCGCAATGCTGCAATCCGCCGATAGATTAGAGACGCTGGCGAGCCGGTTGGAGAATCTGGCGCTAAGACTTGAGAATTAACCTAAGTGGCTTATATTGGTTATTGGCGGAACTGTCCGGCACGAACTGATGAGAACATCCCTGAGGCGATTATCTATCTAAGGGAGCTGTCCCTGCCTGGGCCGTTTGGGAAACCTTAAGGTCCAGATCACACGGTGCCCACCTGACGTGCTGGCGTCAGAGGATATTCCGGGAAACGACCCATGATGGTTCCGCCAACATTTATCAGGAAAAGCTGTGCAACTAAATTTTGACAAGCAGTCGCAGCGATCGGAATTCCGCCAAAAGCGTGATCAGTTTGTCGGCGCCCTTTCGCCGCAGGATCGCGCATTGGCTTTCTCCAAAATTCCAAGCCCGCTCGCGCAATATCTGTTGCCTGGAAAAATCGTAGCCGGTTACATTGCCATTGGATCTGAGGTAGATCCTGCAGCTTTATTGGAACAGGCGCATAAAATGGGCTGCGACATTGCCCTGCCCCATGTCACGAGCAAGACCGCACCGATGCGCTTCCTGCGTTGGGCGCCTGGCGATATTTTAGTTCCCGGCCCCTTTGGGTTGCAGCAGCCTGCCGAGAATGCCCACTTATGCACGCCAGACATCGTTCTAGCGCCCTTGGTGGCCTTTGATGACCGTTTGATGCGGCTTGGACAGGGAGCCGGACATTATGACCGCGCTTTAAGCCTACTAGACCAAGCCGTTGCCATTGGCCTTGCATGGTCCGTGCAACATGCCCCTGCCGTTGCGTCGGACATTTGGGACATGCCACTTGACGCTATACTTACTGAAAAATCATGGATGACCTTATGACAACACCACTCAAACAACCGACTTGGCGGAAACCCGCCGGAATGTTGGCGATATTGCTGATTATATTGGTCTGGTCGGGAATAATTGTCAGTGCATCCGATTTTATCGGGACGCTGAACATCGCCATGCAGAGCATCATCTATCTAGTCGCAGGCATCGTCTGGATAGCACCTATGCGCCCATTGATGATTTGGATGGAGACGGGATCTTTCCGCGCGCCACCTCAAGCCTAGAACTTGAGAGAAGTGGCGCGAGTGACGGGGCTCGAACCCGCGACCTCCGGCGTGACAGGCCGGCGCTCTAACCAACTGAGCTACACCCGCTAACTTGCGGTGGGGGCGCACTATAAGCGGCGCAAGATTCTGTCAACGCCAATTGTCATAAAAGGACATATTCGGTGATATCACATTGCAGCACCTTAAAGTCAGATCATTGGGAATGCTGTCATATTGCGAGGGCGCATGCATTTAAATATCTGTTTATAAATTATTTTTGTTGAATTTATCTGCGCCAAGATCGCTCCGCTACGTGCCGGGCCTCCTGCATCCTTTGATGTTGTCGTTTATTTTCACGGGGCGTGGGACCGGGAGCGCCGGCCTCGTTAAAATTAGTCGGCGAACAAAAGGACAGGTGTCTCAATAAGTTTTTTGAGCGCCTGAACATAGCTCGCGGCGTCCCAACCGTCGACGACACGGTGGTCGCAACTGATCGACAGGTTCATCAACTTTCGGGCTTCGATAGTGTCGCCAACAAACATAGGACGTTCGACAATCTTATTCGGGCCGATAATAGCCACCTCTGGGCGATTGATCACCGGCGTTGTCGCAATCCCGCCGAGCGGGCCAATCGACGTGATCGTCAAGGTTGAACCCGAAAGCTCCTCGCTTTTGACAGAGCTGCTGCGCGCCGCATTGGCCAACCGCGCAATTTCGGTCGCCAATTGCCAAATATTCAGGTCTTGCGCGTCACGGATGACCGGCACCATCAAGCCAGTATCGGTCTGCGTTGCCATGCCCAAATGCACGGCGCCATGGCGCGTGACGACGCCTGCTTCATCATCGAAACGCGCGTTCATCATAGGAAATTGCGGAATAGTCTTACAAATCGCGACAATCAGCATCGGCAATAACGTAAGCTTAGGCTTCGCCCCTCGATTGGCATTTAGGTCTGCGCGCATCGCTTCGACGGCGGTGACATCGATTTCTTCGACATAAGTGAAATGCGGGATGTGCCGTTTCGATGCCGACATATTGTCAGCAATCCGTCGGCGCATGCCTATAACCTTTACGGCCTCATCTGCGCGGCGCGCTTTCATTTGCGCGGGGCGATAGCCCAATTTTGATCCATAGGTTAAAAACGCATCGAGATCAGCATGGCGAATGTGCCCGCCGGCGGCCTTGACGTCCACCAAATCGACCCCAAGGTCTTTGGCGCGTTGCCGCACCGCTGGCGACGCCGTAATTTTCTCTGAGGTGCTCGCGACAACCGGTTCTGCTGCTGGCGCCACAGGTGACGTGATGGCTTCTGTCATGGCGACAGGCTCAGGCATAAGCGGATCTTCGTCCTGGACCACAGCCGATTTTGGTTCTGCCTCTTTTGTCTTGCTCACAGCCGCATTCCCGACCACGCTATCGAGTTCAATTTCCACGAGCATCGCGCCTATAGCAATCACATCTCCAGCGTCGCCAGCGATCTTGGTAACTATTCCCGAAACCGGACTCTCCATTTCGACCGTTGCCTTGTCGGTCATCATATCCGCCAAGGGTTGGTCTTCGGTGACTTTGTCACCCACTTGCACATGCCAAGCGACGATTTCGGCTTCGGCAATACCTTCACCAATATCAGGCAGATTGAATGTAAATTTCGGCATCGCGTCAGTCCTTCATGATCTTGTCAAAGGCGCGGGCAAGGCGCACGGGTCCTGGGAAATAAGCCCATTCAAGGCTGTGCGGATATGGCGTGTCAAAGCCAGTGACACGCTCGACTGGCGCTTCAAGATGATAGAAACAACGCTCTTGCACTTGCGCTGCCAACTCCGCGCCAAAACCACTGGTGCGCGTGGCTTCATGCACGACCATGCAGCGACCTGTTTTCTTCACTGACGCTTCGATGGTTTCAATGTCGAGCGGCAGCAATGTCCGTAGGTCAATGATCTCCGCATCTATACCATGTTCGGCGACAACCGCCTTCACGACATGTACCATAGTGCCATAGGTTAAAACGGTAACCGCCTCGCCTTCCCGCACAACCGCAGCCTTGCCAAGTTCAATGCGATAATATTCATCGGGAACAGCACTGCCTTCATGCTTTGACCATGGCTCCACAGGGCGGTCATAATAGCCGCTAAAAGGGCCATTATAGATGCGCTTGGGTTCAAAAAAGACAACGGGGTCATTGTCCTCAATCGCCGCGATCAATAGTCCCTTGGCATCATATGGCGTGGCCGGAATAACGGTCTTAATACCACAGACATGGGTGAAGAGGCTCTCCGGACTTTGGCTGTGTGTTTGCCCGCCGAAGATGCCGCCACCAAAAGGCGACCGCACCGTCATCGGACAAGTGAAATCATTGGCCGAGCGGTAGCGCAAGCGCGCTGCTTCGCTCACCAATTGGTCAAGGCCGGGATAGATATAATCTGCAAACTGGATTTCAGGAACGGGCCGCAAACCATAAGCCGCCATGCCAACGCCAACGCCGATAATGCCGCATTCGCTGATCGGGGTATCGAATACGCGCGTCTTGCCATGCTTGGCTTGCAAACCCGCCGTCGCGCGGAATACGCCGCCAAAATAGCCAACATCCTCGCCCATGATGACGACATCCGGGTCTTTGGCTAGCATGATATCGAGCGCGCTATTAATCGCCTCAATCATATTCATTGTTTTCATGGCAGGGCCTGACATCAACGCGCCTCCCAATTGGAACCGAATTTGTCCTGCTGCTCCTCAAGCATTTGCGCGCATTGCTCTTTCAAATGCCAGGGCATTTCTTCGAACACATCTTCAAACATGGTCTCAAATGGATGGTGCAAGCCATGCCCAAGAATACCATTTTGTTCGGCTTCTTTCTGAATAGTCTTCACATATTCGGAAAGCTCAATGATGAGGGCATCATGCGCAGCATCGCTCCACGCGCCTACGGCAATAAGGTGGTCCTTCAACCGCGTCACAGGGTCGCCCAAGGGCCACGATGCATATTCCTCAGCCGCCCGATAGGCTCCGGGGTCATCTGAGGTAGAATGCCCTTCCCCGCGATAGGTAAAATATTCGATTAATGTGGGTCCGCCATTAATACGTGCGCGGTTCGCGGCCCATTGCATCGCGGCATAGACCGCGAGCGCATCATTGCCGTCAACGCGTAAGCCTGCGATGCCGTAACCAATGGCGCGCGCGGCGAATGTCGTTCGTTCGCTTCCCGCAAAACCGGAGAAGGAGGAAATCGCCCATTGGTTGTTCACAACCTGGAAAATAACGGGGGCATTATAGACGGCAGCAAAAGTCAGGGCATTGTGGAAGTCGCCCTCCGCCGTCGACCCGTCACCACACCAAACCGCAGAAATACGTGTGTCTCCGCGTGAAGCAGAGGCCATCGCCCACCCCACGGCTTGCGGATATTGCGTCGTCAAATTGCCGGATAGGCTGAAAAATCCATAGTCCTTGGCCGAGTACATGATCGGCAGTTGACGGCCCTTCAGCCGGTCGCCGCGGTTCGAGTAAATCTGGTTCATCATATCAACCAGTGGATAATCGCGCGTAATCAATATGCCTTGCTGGCGATAGCTCGGGAAACACATGTCATTGAAATCCAATGCCATTGTCGCTGCAACCGATGTTGCTTCCTCGCCAAAGGACTTCATGTAGAAGCTTGTTTTGCCTTGTCGCTGCGCCCGAAACATACGATCATCAAAAGCACGCAAAAGCAGCATTTTCCGGAGCATGACCTGTAGAGTAGCGACATCAAGGCCCGGGTTCCAACTCCCCGTTGCCTGATGATTTTCGTCCAGCACGCGGACAAGACCATAGGCCAATGGATGAATATCGGCCGGCAAAACATGCTCATCTGGGCGCGGATGGGCATCCACGGCCGGTATAATGATATCGCTAAAGTTGGGGACATCACCGGGACGAAATTTGGGTTCGGGAATGTGCAGATGCAGCGGAGCGAGATTATCTTTCTTCGATTTCTCCATGTCCGCCTCCGCCAAAGACTACCTGAACGACTCAGGCAATTTATTATCCATGTTTGTTATAATATTTCAAACATGGTTTTAGGTCAATATAGCTGACCTAAATGAGGCCTACACGGCAACAGGCGCGGAAATATGGGCTTGTGGATGATAATCTAAGATATCGAAATCTTCGATACGGAAATCAAAAATGCTAGCCGGTGTCCGCAACAGTTTTAGCTTGGGAGCGCCAGATGGCGTTCGCGACAATTGCTCTTCCACCAAAGGCGCATGATTGAGATATAAATGCACATCGCCACCCTGCCAAATGAGTTCGCCCGCTTGATATCCACAGACCGCGGCGAGCATCCGCGTAAGCAATGCAGCGGAAAATGCATTAAAGGCAAAGCCGAGCCCCAAATCACAGGATCGCTGAAATAAGATGCAGCTCAAAACTCCATCGGCAACATGAAATTGATAAGTTTTATGGCAGGGCGGCAATGCCATCTGGTCCAATTCCGAGACATTCCAGCCTTCGATGATATGTCGTCGTGATCCTGGGTTGTTCTTCAGGCTGTCAACTAGCAAACTGACCTGATCTATCCCCTTTTCCGCTCGGCGGTATAGCCCGCCCTCTGCGGCTTCGTAACGCGGCCAATTCACCCATTGCGCCCCATATACAGGGCCAAGGTCGCCCCATTTTTCCGCAAAATCAGCGTCGTCTATTATGCGCTGCTCAAAATCCTCTTGAGCGATTTCTGCGCCCGTTTCGCGGCGGTAGCGGTCCAATGGCCAATCGGTCCATATCTTGACCTTTTGTTCCACCAATGGCCGGATATTCGTGTTGCCCGTAAGGAACCACAGCATCTCGCGCGCCGCCGTCTTCCAGTATACCCGCTTTGTCGTCAGCAACGGAACCGCATCATCGGCAAGCGAAAAACGCATATGTGCGCCGAACAATGCCTTGGTCCCTACCCCCGTCCGGTCACGCTGGACGGTGCCCTCGTCCCAGATACGGCGCATCAACGACAAATATTGTTCTTCATAATGTGGCAGAGTGTCCATGCGCCATCGCTAAGCGCCGCGTGACGTTTTTGCAACCTTGCCCATGCGTAATATTGGGACGTGATTTCTCTAATTCACTTCTCGCAGACCGCGGGCTCGACAGTGCGAGTGATGTTGTGCCCGCGCAATGGATGGTTCGAACAAGCGAGAACGGTTCGGATTAAATTAACTATGTATTAAGACATATTACTTTAGTTATAATATTAATAAAATTTTAACCAATAAATATATAAAAATCAAATAATGCTATTTTTTTAGTTATTTATGTTATTCGCAATTTTCGAATCCCATAGATGTAGCTAACTTTCATAATGCTCTTCCGATTAAATACCGCGTTCATTTTATGGCCATGGCCAATCGCCAGAATCTTGTTATGTGTAATCATGTTTCTGGGTTTGTCTGTATATCCAGCCAATTTGGCATTTAGCACGCCGCTCCAATATCATTATTATAGCTGGCTTGGCTGGACTGCTGCAGCGACCCTCATGACCGTTGGCGGTCAACTGCTGCAGCCCGGGGTGTTGCGCGCGCAGGTTGTTGGCGACATGATTATGCTCTTGCTTGCAGTCATCGTGCTTCATGGTGCAGTCGAGGCAATAATTGGACTTGCTGTCTGCGTTGGCGTGATCGCGACTACCATCGGCATGAAGGGCAAGAATATACTTGCTGCGGTCGCTGCTGGCGCGAGCCTGTTCCTTCTTCGTGACTTCATGGTGCAGATTTCAGGAAACCGCGCTCCCCAGATTACAGCCATTTCGGAGCTATCAACCGTCATATCGCACGTGATTGTGCTACTTGCCATGTTCATGGGCGTAACATCAGCAAGTCGAAAATATCGCTTGAACCTTTTCAGCCATGAATTTTCATCGCTCCGCACCCGCGCCCTAGAAAAATCATTCCAATTTGATCTGCAATCTTGGACAAATGCATCTGCGGCCTTGTTTGGACCCCGAAAAGCGGCCTGCATTTTACAGGGCCGCACGAAGCAGGCATTGGATCAATATCATGAGTGCAACCTGCCGATGTTGCAAAAGGAGCATGAGCGCCAGAATTTAATGGACGCACTTTTGAGCTTGCAAATCGGCTACAGACTTTTCGACACATATTTGAACCGCGTCATCTTCCCCGACACCGGGCATTACAGGCCATTTGATGATCACGAGCAACGCATTGCGCTTGTGCTTCGACGCGCGGGGATCCGGGCAGCCTTAGTTCAACCTCTGCAAATTGACCGTGCGCGCGGTGGATTTATCTGCGCTGTAAATAGCCGAATTGACGCCATAATAATGGCTGAGGCAACTTTCCTGGGCCGTCATGTGACCGAAATGACTGCATATTTGGGAAAAGTCGCGGTTGCCCAACGGAATTTCATCGCAGATGCACACGAAGTGGCGCGCCGCGATTTGCACGACGGCGTATTACAAACGCTCGCCGCTTTAAGGATGCGCTTGTTGCTACTCACAAAAAGGCAGGATGTCGTTCAACACCCGATCGAATTGGAAATTAGAAAAGCGGTGGATATTGTCACGCTAGAACAATCCCGACTTCGCGGTTTTTTAGAAAGCAGCCCAACAGCCGTCGATAAGGTTGATCTGGTGTCCCAGCTCGATGTCTGCGCCAGGACCATTTCGTTACAATGGGGCATCGAAGTTACGTTAAAATCAGAAGAACCCGCCATTCAGGCCGATATAGGGATTTCATTCAATATCGAGCATTTACTGCGTGAGGTTGTCACCAACGCCGTACGACACGCCAAAAGCAAGTCATTGAGGGTTACACTTTCGCTTAAGCACGAGGCCCTCCTGATGACGGTTAGTGACGAACGTCAACCGTTTCAGGATGCTCAGGTGCATGCGAACCCTGCATTAACATTAAAATCAGCTTCATTACGCGATCGACTAAGGCTCTTGAGCGGAGAAGCATATGTGGAGGGGCTTGGGAAAGGAGCGTTGTTATCAATCCGTATCCCCATGCAGCAGATAGAGAATGACTAGCATTCTTGTAGTAGACGACCATCCGTTCTTCTTGCATGGCTTTAGCCAGTATTTAGCAAACGGCTATGACTTCACGGTCGAAACCGCGCTGTCTGTTGATGAGGCGATTGCCAAGCTAGATACTGTCCGTCCCGATCTTGCCATGTTGGATGTCTCGATGCAGGGCGGTGGAGGACTGCGCGTATTGGGACATATGCGGCTGCACTACCCAGATATTCCAGCGATGTTCTTAACGGTCCATGTTGAACCTGAGCAGACTATCGAGGCCATGCGCCTCGGCATCAAGGGCATCGCATTGAAAGACAGCGATCCTGAAATCATCATTAATGGCATGAAAGCCATTTTGGCTGGCGGAAAGTGGTTCGAGCACAGCGTGACTGAACCGGCATTGCAATATTCGGTTGATAAACCAAGCCGTACTGTGCGCTCTGACGATCTTTTGACCAAAAGAGAGATGGAGATTGTGGAGCTTGTTTGCCTCGGATTACGCAACCGTCAAATAGCAGATCGGTGCGCATTAACGGAAGGCACGGTAAAAATTCACCTGAACAGTGTATACCGAAAACTTGGTGTTGCCTCTCGCGCGGAGTTAATCGTTAAACGCGAGGGCATGCGGTCTACGCAGAGCTGAGTATTTAAAGCCAATTTGCAGGCTTTTCGTCGAGCTGACAAAGACAGCATTTGTAACGCCACCCGCTTGTGTCGATTTGCGTATGCATTTCTTTCGATGGCTCAAGGCCGAATAGAAAAACATCACAGCGAGCTGAGGCGCCTAAAACGCATTTATCAATGCAGTCGATTATTCTGACAAATCAATCTCATTGGGTTCCCGGCAGCATGACGCATATGACCTAATAATCCTTTGGACAATCCGAGGTGTATTGGGAGATTTTTAGGTCATGAAAATACGCAACATCCTCACTGTCGCCTTGCTGGCCGCCACATCATCAATGGCGCTCACCACAGCAGCGACTGCCGAAACTGCAGAAACAAAAACCGAATGGTGGCCAAAGAAGGTCGATCTGACTGCTTTGCGTCAGAATGAAGCACGCGCCAATCCCTACGGCGATGACTTCAACTATCCTGCTGAATTTGCAACGCTCGATTTGGACGCGGTAAAGGCAGACATCCGCAAGACGTTGACGACTTCGCAACCTTGGTGGCCGTCGGATTATGGGCATTATGGCCCCTTCTTCATCCGTATGGCTTGGCACAGCGCAGGCACGTATCGCACAGGCGATGGTCGCGGCGGCTCTGATGGCGGCGAGCTTCGTTTTGAGCCATTGAATTCATGGCCGGATAACGTCAATTTGGACAAGGCACGTCGCCTCGTTTGGCCCATCAAGCAAAAATATGGCCGTAAGCTCTCATGGGGTGACCTCATGGTTCTCACGGGCAATGTCGCCATGGAAGATATGGGCTTCAAAACCCTTGGCTTTGCCGGCGGTCGCGTCGATTCATGGCAGCCTGACCTTGTCTTCTGGGGCCCTGAAGCGGAGCTTTTGGCGGACCGCCGCCGTGATGCAAAGGGCAACCTCAAGGGGCCATTGGCGGCATCACAAATGGGCCTGATCTACGTGAACCCAGAGGGCCCCAATGGCGTTCCCGATCCACTTGCTGCGGCCGCCGAAATTCGTCGTGCCTTCGGCTCGATGGCAATGAATGATGCTGAAACCGCCGCACTGATCGCAGGGGGCCACACCTTTGGTAAAGCGCATGGCGCCCGCAAGCCAGAAGAGTGCGTTGCCGGCGACCCTGGCGTATCACCGATTGAGCAGCAAGGCCTCGGCTGGAAAAATAAATGTGGTAAGGGGCACTCAGAAGACACGATTACCAGCGGATTAGAAGGTGCATGGACGTCCAATCCAATCGCTTTCACGACCCAATATCTGGACAATCTGTACAATTTCGAATGGGTAAAAACCAAAAGCCCAGCAGGTGCCACGCAGTGGATCCCAAGTGACCCAGCTGCTGCCAATATGGTACCTGATGCGTTTCGTGCGGACGTTCGCCACGCGCCCATCATGTTTACAACCGATATCGCTTTGCGTGAAGACCCCGGTTTCCGGAAAATCACAAAGCGTTGGCAGAAAAATCCGCAAGAATTTGCCGACGCCTTTGCACAAGCTTGGTTCAAGCTGACCCACCGCGATATGGGGCCACAGGCCCGCTATTTGGGTAAGGATGCGCCAAAGGTTACTTTGACGTGGCAGGACCCGCTACCCAAGGCGAATTATGCGCCCGTCGACGCTGGCGATATCAGCCAGTTGAAGGCCAATATATTGGCCAGCGGTTTGACAACGGCTGAGCTCGTGCGGACCGCATGGGCTTCGGCGTCGTCCTTCCGTGCAACTGACATGCGCGGCGGGGCAAACGGTGCGCGTCTGCGGCTTGCCCCGCAAAAGGATTGGGCAGTCAATGATCCCGCAGAAGTAGCGGCGGTCATGGCTAAGCTCGAAACCGTACGCACCGCGTTCAACAAGAGCGCAACAGGTGGCAAGCAAGTGAGCCTCGCTGATCTGATCGTGCTCGGCGGAAACGCAGCTATTGAACAGGCGGCCAAGGCCGCTGGCCAGGATATCATCGTTCCGTTCAGCGCAGGACGTGTTGATGCGTCGCAAAGCCAAACAGATGTTGAATCCTTCAACCAGCTTCAGCCCAAGGCCGACGGCTTCCGCAATTATTTTGCATCGGACGCCTTTTATGGACCGACTGAAGCATTGATCGATAAAGCGGACTTGCTTGGCCTTACTGTTACCGAAACAACGGTATTGGTTGGCGGTATGCGCGTCTTGGGTGCAAATGCCGGTGGTTCAACCGCAGGCGTCTTCACCAATAAACCAGGCACGTTGACCAACGACTTCTTCACCAATTTGTTGTCGATGGACACTGTTTGGGCGAAGTCGGCGACCAACGCAGGCTTGTATGAAGGCAATGACCGGGCAACCGGTGCGGCAAAATGGACTGCAACGCCAGTTGATCTGGTTTTTGGATCCAATGCCGAATTGCGGGCCGTCGCTGAAGTCTACGCCTCGGATGACGCGAAGCAGAAGTTTGTGACCGACTTTGTTGCGGCATGGACAAAGGTAATGAACGCAGATCGCTTCTAATAACCTCCAATGTGGCGGCGGCGGGTCATACCGCCGCCGCTTATTCATTCTTACATGTGAGTTATCTTGTGCCTTTCACTTTGCGCCTGTCCGCATGTATCTCGCTCATGGCGATTGTATTGACGGTCACACCCATTGATCCAGCCACAGCGCAGACGGCACGCCCTCCTGCTTTTGCACAATGTGCGGGATGTCATTCGACCCAGGCTGGCAAAACTCTATTTTGCCCAAGCCTTGCGGGTGTCAGCGGTAGACGCGCGGGCACGCTTCCCGGTTATGCCTATAGCCCTGCCCTCAAGGCATCAGGTCTAACGTGGAACGCAAAGACACTAGACCGCTGGCTTACATCGCCCAAAAAGACGGTGCCCGGCACGAAAATGCCCTTTAACGGGCTTCAGGACCCAAAATCACGCGCGCAAGTCATTGCCTATTTGCTGACGCTTTAATGGGCGCGTACGGCGCGCAACATCGCAGCTACCATGTCATGAACGGCACGTCAGATATCGTTACCAATGCGTGGGAGCGTTTTTCGGGTTGGTAGAATGAACATCAGTTATCAGTAATATAACCGGGGCTTTGCTCAGCCATCATCGGAAGCCATGAGAAGCGCGGCTGACAACATCAACTAGCTTGCACTTTTGTTCTTGTTATGTTCTTTTACATATCCCTCTCCGATTCGGCACTCCATGCGCAAACCAGACACAATCGAGCACCTCTATTTGGACTTTGACGGCTTTTTTGCGAGCGTTGAACAGCTGCGAAACCCTGCCTTACGCGGGCGTCCAATCGGCATTGTGCCCTATGAGGGGGGACGTTCGTGCATCATCGCCTGTTCACGTGAAGCGAAGGCGCGCGGCGTCAAAAACATAATGATGGTGGATGAAGCCAAGCGGATATGTCGCGATCTAGTTTTGGTGCCGCAAAAACCGGATTTATACAGGCGGGCGCATAACGAACTTATCTCGCAAATTGGCTCTGTAATCCCCGTCGATCAGGTTAAGTCGATTGACGAATTAAGTTGCAAACTTGACGAAAGGCAAAGAGCCGATCCAGCTGGCGTGGCGGCGGCCATCAAACGGGCGATCCGCTATAACATCGGCGCAAGCATCACATGCTCTATCGGCTTTGCCGCCAATCGCCATTTGGCCAAGATTGCAAGCGGGACGCAAAAGCCGGATGGCCTTTCTATCTGGCGACCTGAGGCCATGCCCGCCCCTTTATTGAAGCTCCCTCTAGATGATATACCGGGCATCGGGAAGCGGATGGAAATTCGGCTCGCAAAAGCTGGAATAACGACAATGGCGGCCTTGCTGGCAACCCAACCTAAACAACTTCGCGCTTTATGGAATAATGTTACCGGCGAGCGGCTTTGGTATGCGCTACACGGCTATGCGATAGAAGCACCGCCGACCGAACGCGGCATGTTCGGACATGCCAGGGTCTTGCCGCCCGATGCGCGCATGTTGACGGACGCCAAAACAATATCGCGCCTGTTGCTCGTGAAATCAGCTAGGCGGGTGCGCAGGGCCGGATATTACACAAAGTCGATTAGCCTATGGATGCAATATTATGAGGGCAGCGGGTTCGCTAGCCTGACACTACCACAAGTGAATGACGATCAAGCGCTGCTCACCGCACTCGCTTCGCTTTGGGAACGCCTTACCAGCCGCTTGACTAGCAAAACGAGGGTGTTGCGTGTCGGTGTTACCCTTGGCGATCTAACCACTGCCAACAATCGTCAGCTCGATTTTTTGTTGGATGATGATTCCGAACGGCAAAAATGGGAACGGCTGGGGTCTGCGCTTGACCGGCTTAATATCAAATATGGCAAAACGGTTGCCAGTGTCGGTTTTTGGGAACCGCCACCCGGTGGCAATGTTGGTGGCAAAATATCATTTACGCGGATTCCCAGTGCAGAGGATTTTTGGTGAGTTGGCGAAACAATATCCAAATACTCGATTTGGAGGCAAGCGACCGGCTGGAATTGACTTGCAGGAAATGCGGAACGTTCCGGTGGCTAACAGGTACAGAGTTGCAAGCTCGGAAGGGGAAAGAACGGTTAACCTTAGGCGAAGTCGAAAGTCGCGCGCGTTGTCGGCAGCGCGGGTGCGGTGGCGCCATGCGGATGGCTATGCCTGCGCCTCATGACACGGCCGGATTTGTTGGCGGAATTGCTTAAAAATTGGCGGAGAGATAGGGATTCGAACCCTAGGTACCGTCACCGGCACGCCGCATTTCGAGTGCGGTGCTTTCGACCACTCAGCCATCTCTCCGCAATTCATAGGGACTGGTCATTGCCGCAAAAACGGCGCATCTCTATGACAGAGCGGGGCCATTAACTGAAGTTTTTGGCTTTGCCAAGCCACAAGGTTGATTTGTCGGCCACAAGATATGATATTGCAGCGATGAATGACCAAATAGCTCCACCAGACATTGTAAAAACGGCGTTTTCCATAGGGGATGTCGTGCGCCATCGCATATTCGATTTTCGCGGGGTAGTGTTCGATATTGACCCTGTTTTCGCCAATAGCGAGGAATGGTATCAGTCGATACCGGAGCCGATACGGCCTACAAAAGAGCAACCATTTTACCATCTGTTCGCCGAAAATGCGGAGAGCAGCTATATCGCTTATGTGAGCCAGCAAAATTTACTTGCGGACCATCAGCAAGGGCCAATCAACCACCCAGGCATTGATGCAGTTTTTGAAGGCTGGAACGGCGACCAGTATCAATTGAAGCGGCTCATGCGGCAGTAGTCGCCCCAGTCTGCGCTGGAGCGACGTGCTAAGATATCAGACCCTTAATGCTGCAAGGCTTTAACGATGTCTTCGCACATCTTCTTCGCATCGGCGAGAAGCATCATCGTTTGATCCATGTAGAACACGTCATTGTCGACACCAGCATAGCCAACGCCGCCCATGGACCGCTTTACGAAGAACACAGTCTTTGCCTTGTCCACGTCGAACACTGGCATTCCATAAATGGGCGAAGTCTTGTCGGTTTTCGCCGCAGGGTTCACAACATCGTTAGCGCCAATGATAAAGGCAACATCCGCTTGCGCAAATTCGCTGTTAATATCCTCAAGTTCGAACACTTCATCATAAGGCACAGAGGCCTCAGCCAACAGAACGTTCATGTGACCGGGCATACGTCCCGCAACAGGGTGGATGGCATATTTTACGCTTACACCCTGTTTTTTGAGAACATCGGCCATTTCGCGTAGAATGTGCTGCGCCTGCGCAACCGCCATGCCGTATCCGGGTACGATGATCACGCTTTCGGCCTGTTGCATCATATAGGCCGCGTCTTCCGCCGAGCCGCGCTTCCATGGACGCTGTTCTTTGGCTGCGCCACCCGATACGACCGCCTCAGCGCCAAAGCCGCCTGCTATAACACTAATGAAGCTGCGGTTCATGGCCTTGCACATGATGTAGGAAAGAATGGCGCCAGACGAACCCACAAGCGCGCCTGTGATAATCATCGCAGTATTATGGAGCGTAAAGCCCATAGCGGCAGCAGCCCAACCGGAATAGCTGTTCAGCATAGACACAACGACGGGCATGTCCGCGCCGCCGATGGGGATAATCAGCAAGAAGCCAATAAGGAACGCAAGCGCCGTAACGGTCCAGAAAATCCAAGGACTTTGGTCCACAGTGAAATAACCAATGAGACCAAGGATTGCGGCCAAAGTGCCTAAGTTGATGACATGGCGCAGCGGCAGCAGGATTGGTGCACCCGACATTTTGCCCGCGAGCTTAAGAAAAGCGATAACGGAGCCTGAGAAGGTGATAGCACCAATGGCGATGCCCAAGCCCATTTCGATGCGGCTGACAGGGTTGATGAACCCGTCTTCACCGGCAATACCGAAGGCGCTAGGGTTAAGAAATGCTGCTGCAGCCACAAGCACAGCGGCCATGCCGACGAGCGAGTGGAACGCCGCGACAAGCTGCGGCATGTCGGTCATGGCAATCTTACGCGCCGTTACCCAACCAATACCGCCGCCAATGGCGATAGCACCAATGATCTCAGGCAGCGATGCAACTTCATGCTTAACCAAGGTTGTGACCACGGCGATCAACATACCGGCCATGCCATAGCGGTTACCGCTCTGTGATGTGGCAGGCGAAGACAATCCACGCAGTGCCAAAATGAAGAATATGCCCGAAATCAAATAAGCGAGCATGCCCCATGCGGAAGGAGCAGTATGTTCCAACTTAACGCTCCTTTTTCTTGTACATGGCAAGCATGCGTGCGGTAACCGCAAAGCCGCCGAAGATATTGACGCTGGCCAATGCAACCGCAATCAGACCAAGCCATTTCGCAGTTGGCGAACCACCTGCCGCCGACGCAATCAACGCACCGACGATAATGACCGAAGAAATCGCGTTCGTGACCGCCATCAAAGGCGTGTGCAACGCAGGGGTGACAGACCAAACAACATAATAGCCCACAAAACAGGCCATCACGAAGATGGATAAGATTGAAATAAAGTCCATTATGCCCCCTTACGCCAACAGGCGATCATTCACGACCTTGCCATCTTTGGTCAGGCGAATTGCTGCGGTAATTTCATCTTCATCCGGCAACACAGGCTTGCCAGCTTCCTTGTCCCAAAATGCGGACAAGAAATTGAAAAGGTTGCGCGCAAAGAGCGCCGATGCATCGGCCGCCAAATGCGCTGGCGTATTGCTGTAGCCGACTATTTTGACACCATGTTTGATGACGATTTCATCGGCCTTGGAACCTTCCACATTGCCGCCCTGCGCAACGGCAAGGTCGAAAATGACCGAGCCAGGTTTCATGCTCGCGATTTGTGCGTCGGATACCAGACGCGGTGCCGGACGGCCCGGAATCAAGGCAGTGGTGATAACAATGTCTTGCTTGGCGATATGCGCCGATACCAATTCAGCTTGCGCTGCTTTATACTCGTCAGACATCTCAGTTGCATATCCGCCAGCGCCCTCGCCTTCGATACCGGCGACATTTTCAACGAAAATTGCCTTGGCTCCCAAGGATTCAATTTGTTCCTTCGTTGCGGAACGGACGTCGGTTGCCGATACTTGCGCGCCTAAACGGCGTGCGGTTGCAATCGCCTGAAGCCCCGCAACGCCAACGCCCATGATAAACGCCTTGGCCGCGCTCACCGTACCAGCGGCCGTCATCATCATCGGGAAGGCACGGCCATAGACCGAAGCAGCCTCAATAACGGCTTTATAGCCGGAGAGGTTGGACTGCGACGACAATATGTCCATCGACTGAGCCCGAGTAATCCGCGGCATGAATTCCATTGCCAGCGCTTCCACACCAGCCTTGGCATAGGCATCCACGCGCGCACGCTGTCCGAATGGATCAAGCCCGGCAACCAACCATGCGCCGGACTTCATGCCTGTCAGCGCCTTCGGATCTGGCCCTTGTACCCCAAGGACAATGTCTGCGTCTTTTAGAACTGAAGCAAGACCGTCAACTGAAGCGCCCGCATTTTCATAATCGCTATCACCAATGGATGCCCCTGCGCCCGCGCCCTTCTCTATCGAAATAGTCGCCCCTAATGCGATGAATTTCTTCACAGTTTCAGGGGAAGCAGAAACGCGGGTTTCGCCTTGGGCGGTCTCCTTTAGGACAGCGATTTTCACCATTTAAGCCGCGCGACTTGCGATGATTAGAACCACGATAGCGGTAACAACCGCCGACACTATTGTGCCCCATTTAAAAAGCGCAATGAAACCCGCATAGGTTTCTTTTGCGGGTCCTAGGTCATGATTGTTTGCCAAAACAGCCTCCGTATAAAAAATCTTATCCTTAGGCTTTAACTGTTGATTTTCTAATGCTCAAGCGCGTTGAACAAAGAAAATGTCAGCGCGCCCAAATCGGCACTTTAACTCGACAGAATTACAATTTTGCACAGAGCCAACGACAATTGTCGCAAGGCTTCTCCAGCAAACTAGACATTCTTGCTCAATAGAGCCTGCGTGATCCAAAAGCCCACCAGCGAGGCCGAGCCTGTCAGGAATGTTCCCCAAATAATATCTAGGACGGTTACTTTGGTGCTCCACACTTTCAACGTTGCATAATTGGTCAAATCATAAGTCATATAGCAAAAGAAGCCCATCAACGCCCCCCAGATGAGTGCGGTTTGCCACTTGCCGGTCAACAAAGCTGGCCCAACGGCGAAGATCATCATGCCCAAAATATACAGCAGATAGAAGATAATCGCCGGCCCCATACGAAAGCCGCCCTTCATCAACAATTCGCCGATTTCTGGCTGATATAAGCGCGTGTACATGTTCCGTAACCAGACGCTGTCAATAGCCGCAAACGCGACGCCTGTTGCAATGTACCCGATGATATATTTCATAAGCATGTCAGATCCCCCTCCATATTGGCCGGAGCCTGCCAAACGATGGGCGCAGGGTCAAGGTAATCAAGGCTATATAAGCTCTACCCCTGCTGCATCGCGAAGGCCACGCCAGACCTGAATGGCCTGCACGGTTTCCGCGGCATCGTGGACGCGAACGATATGCGCGCCCTGCTCCACCGCTTTCATGGCAAGGAAGATTGAACCGCCAAGGCGACCTTTTGCATCTTCCGCATTCGATAGCGCACCAATCAGCCTTTTGCGGCTTGCGCCAAATAATAAGGCGCAACCCAGTCCATGATAGATTGCCAGATTGTTAATGATTGCCAGATTATCGGCGAGTGTCTTTCCAAACCCGATACCCGGATCGACCAATATCTTATCTCGCGACATCCCGGCGGCTTCAACCTCGGAAACGCGCTGCTCAAGCCAGTCGAACACATCATAGACAACATCATCATAAACGCCATCTTTATGCGGGTCAGCGCCTTGACTTGGGGCATGCATGAGAACGACGGGAGCATTGCTATTGCGGGCAACCTCTAAGGCACGTTCGTCATATAACAGCGCCGAGATGTCATTGATCATCGTTGCGCCAGCTTGCAACGCGCCCTCCATCACTGACGCCTTGCGCGTGTCGATAGAGATCGCTGCGCCCGCCTGAGCCAGCTTGCGGATCAGTGGCACAACCCGATCTAGCTCCTCGCCCTCCCCGATCAAAGGCGCATTAGGCCGTGTAGATTCACCGCCAATATCAATGATGCTCGCGCCAGCCCGCAACATGGCGGCGGCTGCTTCGGTCGCAATTTCAGGGTCTAAATTCTTACCGCCATCTGAAAAACTATCTGGGGTCGTATTGATTATTGCCATGACCTGCGGCTGATCAAGGCGAATGATATGCACACCCATTTGCAGTGCAGTACGCGGGGTAGTTATGCGTTGAAGCAACAACGTGCACCGTGCGCTGGCAGTCTGCGGGAGTGCCGCTGCAAAAGCACCCCATTCCCGAACAGGAACCAATTGCCGCTGTGTCGATGTTCCATCACGAGCGACATACTCAATGTGTGAGAACCACAGCATGGTTCCCGCCAATCGCAGACACTCACCTTCGTGCCGCTGAGGGTTTTCGACAAAACCAGTGGGACGAAGGTAGATTTTTGTCACGGCTCGGTTGCGAGTAAATAGGTTTGGCGCAGGTCATCAATCGGCTTCATCGCGCCGTCGGGCGCAGCATAATGCCAATAGGTCCAACCATTGCAGCTTGGCGCGCTTTGAATGGTCGAACCGACTTTATGGATCGAACCATCCACCACGCCGCACATGATCGAGCCATCGGCACGCACGGTGGCCTCAAACTGACGCTTGCGGTCAAACAGTTTCGTGCCGGGGTTGAGATAACCCGCCTCAACCAATTGGCCAAAGGCAACCTTTGGCGCGGACTTTGGAGATTGCATGGTCTTGATGGCGCTTTCGTCCAAAGGCAATGCCGCCGCAATGCGCTCTTCGGCAACTTCGCAATAGACGGCTTCACGTTCGCAACCAATCCAGTCACGGCCAAGACGGCGAGCAACCGCACCTGTCGTTCCCGTTCCGAAAAACGGATCAAGCACAACGTCACCTGGTTTCGTACAGGCCAGCAATATGCGATACAGCAACGCTTCCGGTTTTTGCGTCGGGTGCGCCTTCATGCCATTACGCTTCAACCGCTCCTGCCCGCCACAAATGGGGATTAACCAATCGGACCGCATTTGAAGCTCGTCATTCAGCGTCTTCATCGCCCGATAGTTGAAGGTGTATTTCGATTTTTCGCTTTTCGATGCCCAGATCAGCGTCTCATGCGCATTGGTGAAACGTGTGCCCTTGAAATTAGGCATCGGGTTCGACTTGCGCCAGACGATGTCGTTGAGGATCCAATAGCCCGCATCCTGCACAGCCGTGCCGACGCGGAAAATATTGTGATAGCTGCCAATGACCCAAAGCGAGCCGTTGGGCTTCAAGATACGACGCGCCTCGGCCAGCCATTCGCGCGTAAATTTGTCATAAATAGCGAAACTTGCGAATTTGTCCCATTCATCGTCGACGGCATCAACCTTGCTATTGTCAGGACGTAACAAATCGCCGCCAAGCTGCAAATTATAGGGTGGGTCGGCAAAGACCATGTCGATGGAGCAATCGGGCAATGAGCGCATCGCCTCAATGCAGTCCATCCGCAAAATCTGATTACGCGGCAGGTCGGATGCCGGCGTCAGCTTCGCTTTTGTAGCTGGTCTAATTTTTTCAATAACACCCATTGCCTGCTCCTTTTGGCGCTTACCAAGCTGCGATGAGTCAGCGAGGCCCTTGGGTCAAGGTCATTGATGCTTATGGAATCCAAGGTTTTGCGGGCGTAGAGCCATCATATAAGCGGAACGAAACGAGTCCGACACAAGATGTGGAGTCTTGCGAATCTTGGCAGACTCAACCCCTAGTGGTGTTACCCGAAGGACTCACTAAGCAAAAAAAGTTACAGCAAAAGCAGTTGGGCGACCGGGGCGAAGCTTTTCCGGTGCAAAGGCGTCGGACCATGGGCCTGCAGCGCAGCCATATGGTCGGGCGTGCCATAGCCTTTATTCTTTTCCCAACCATAATGTGGGTAATGTTGCGCCGCTGCATGCATCATCCGGTCGCGATGTTCTTTTGCGATGATTGAAGCCGCAGAAATGCAGGGTTCAATTGCATCACCCCCGACGATAGCTCGCGCTGGCCAGCGCCATTCGGGGCGTCGACCAGCTGGCGTCACATTTCCATCGACCAATACCTCCAACGGCTCACTGCCAAGTTTTGCGGACAAGGCATCAACCGCCAAGGTCATGGCCAGCATTGTTGCACCGAATATGTTTAGGCGATCAATATCGTCGACCTCGACAACGCCAACTGCCCATTGGCAGCGGCGCTTGATTATAGTCTCTAACTCCGCACGGCGCGCGGCGTTTAGTTTCTTGCTATCATCCAACCCCGAAGGACGAGGCTTACTCAGCAGCACGGCGGCCGCGACCACCGGCCCTGCAAGCGGCCCACGTCCTGCCTCATCCACGCCGAAGATCATATCCGCCAATCAGGATAACGGCGGTTTTCGCCAGCATTATACAAGCACACAATATTCCCAGCGGGATCCAGCAAACGCGCTTCACGCCAACCCCAGCTTTCATCCTGCGGCAACTGTTCAAACGCAAAACCTTGGCTGGCTAGCTCTGTCACCCACGCATCTAGGCGTTTGCTTTCAAAATAAACTATGGTCGATGACGCGATGTTATCACTGTGATGTACGGAAAAGGTGACGCCATTCGGCGCTTCAAATCGGGCGTAACCGTTCGATGGGCTATCGACGATCAACTCCAGCCCAAGCGCCTTATAAAAGTTTACGGACGGGGCATAATCGCGGCATCCAACGGTTACATGGTTCAGAGACGGGCCAGCGACCATCGCGTCCTCACGCACCAATTGATGCCCCATCGGGCCATGGCCTTGTCCAAACCCCGGCGCCTCGCGCAAAGCAAGCCGCACGAAAAGGCGCGCGCGCTCTATCGCGGGTACAAGCGCCATCCCCTGCCCTAGTCCCGTTGCGATAGCCGAAGCCAATGTACAGCCCGTGCCATGGGTGTTCCGCGTCGGTATGCGCACATCGCTCCAGCTTTCGTTCTGCCCCGGCGCAAGATACAGCCTATCGATGATCTCATCACCGTCCGCGTGACCGCCCTTGATCAACAAAGGAAAGCTTCGGGCGAGCAATGCATCCTTACCGCCCAAAGCCTCCAATTCCGGCAAGTTAGGCGTAGTTAGCGTGGCAAGCCGCATCAGCCGCTCGAAAGCCGCTATGCTATCCGCATCCGCCAGAACCGCGCCGCTCGTCGCAACCATGACCGGGTCAAAGATGATCGGGCAGGATAATTCCGCCAAACAGTCCGCTACCGCATGCGCGGTGGCCGCATTGCCAATCATCCCGATTTTGACGGCGCCGACGCCAATGTCGCTGACGACAGCACTAATCTGATCAATCACCATCTGCGTTGGAACCATGTGTACCGCATCAACGCCCAGCGTATTTTGCGCTGTAATCGCAGTCACCGCCGTCATGGCATGGCCACCTAGCATGGTCACCGTTTTGATATCCGCCTGTATCCCTGCGCCGCCACCACTGTCAGAGCCAGCGATAATCAATATGCGGGCGGGCGGGCCTTTGGACATTAAGATGCAGCGATCCTGACCGCGTCGCAAATGCTGTCCACGATACGCTCAATCTGTGCAGCATCATCGCCTTCCGCCATTACACGGATGACCGGTTCAGTGCCCGACGGGCGAATTACCAAACGGCCATTGCCGACTAGCTCCGCCTCGGCCTTTGCGATGACAGCCTGAACATCAGGATTATCAAGCGGCTTTCCACCTGAGAAACGCACATTTTTGAGCAATTGAGGCACGGGGTCGAATAAATGCAGCACTTCGCTCGCTGGCTTGCCGCTGTCAACAAGCTGGGTCAGCACCTGCAACGCCGCGATGGTGCCATCACCTGTCGTTGCATGGTCGAGCATTATCATATGGCCCGATTGTTCCCCGCCGACATTGATGCCGTGCGTGCGCATTTCTTCCAGAACATAGCGGTCCCCGACTTTGGCGCGAATGAGGCGCAAATCCTGCGCCTCCAGATACCGTTCAAGGCCCAAATTGGACATTACCGTAGCGACGATTCCCCCGCCCGTCAGCTTGCCGCTGCGGTTCATTGCGGAACCAAGCAATGCCATTATCTGGTCACCGTCAACTACGCGGCCATGTTCGTCGACGACGATCAGGCGGTCGGCGTCACCATCAAGGGCAATGCCAATGTCGGCGCCCGCAGCAACCACAGTTTCCTGCAAAGTTACAACATGCGTGGAGCCGACCTTATGGTTAATATTCTTACCATTGGGCTCAATACCGATCGACGTTACTTTTGCCCCCAACTCCCAGATTGCGGTCGGCGCGACTTGATAAGCTGCGCCATTGGCGCAATCGAGAACCACATGCAGACCATCGAAACGGATATGTTCCGGCACAGATGCCTTTATCGCATGAATATAACGGCCCCGGCTGTCTTCAATCCTTCGCGCCCGCCCTACATCAGCCGCGTCCGCCAATGGAAGCGGCCCATCCAGCAAAGCCTCAATCGCCAGTTCGTCCGCATCAGACAGTTTAAAGCCGTCAGGACCGAACAACTTGATACCATTATCCTCATAGGGGTTGTGGCTGGCTGAAATCATCACGCCCAAATCTGCGCGCATGGAACGGGTTAGTAGGGCAACGGCTGGCGTTGGGATCGGACCAAATTGGACCACATCCATGCCGACGCTGGTAAACCCGGCGACAAGTGCATTTTCAATCATATAGCCGGACAGGCGCGTGTCTTTGCCGATAACAACGCGATGCTTATGGCCCCCGCGGAGGAAATGGGTGCCGGCTGCTTGGCCAACCCTCATCGCCATTTCCGGCGTCATAGCGCCCGTGTTGCTACGCCCCCTGATACCGTCTGTTCCGAAATATTTGCGCGCCATTTGCGTTCCTGCCCTTATGCGGTCGCTATTAGATTTTTTCGTGCCGCTATGCCTCTCCCTTGCATAGGGAGCGACAGGCTGGCAAGACCCGATGCTATGTCAAACGCTACACGTATTCTCCTCGCGCTCGTCATTGGGCTTGCCCTTGGTATCTTCGCCGCCGCACAAGTGCCCGTCGTTGGTACGCAAATCGCCTATTGGCTCGATATTGTCGGCTCCTTGTGGTTGAACGGCCTTCGGATGACCGTGGTGCCGCTGGTGGTTGCGCTATTGATTACCGGTATCGTCAAAAGCGCAGAGGCGGCGCGCGCCGGTCCCATGGCAGCGCGAACTGTCACCTGGATTGTTGTCATGATGGGCCTTTCAGCGGCCATGGGCGCCCTTCTAACGCCGACAGTGCTGTCGTTATGGCCCATGCCATCAGAAAGCGCGGCTGCGTTACGTGCGGCACTTACAGGCGTCCCTGCGGTAGCAGAGCAGCCTCCGTTACGTGATTTTCTCGTCGCATTGGTGCCGACCAACCCCATTGCCTCAGCAGCCAATGATTCGATTTTGCCTCTTCTGATCTTCACATTGGTATTCGCCTTTGCCGTCACACGCCTGGCGCAGGGGCCAAGGGCGCAAATGGCCGGATTTTTCAGCGCGCTCGCTGATGCCATGGTCATTGTCATTGAATGGGTGCTCAAACTTGCACCAATCGGCGTGTTTGCCTTGGCCTTTGTCGTTGGTGCCCGGTCCGGCCACGCGGCATTGGGCGCAGTTGCCCATTATATCGTCACGGTTTCCATCGTTGGTATCATTGTTGGCGGCTTCGCCTATTTGGTCGCCGTCTTTGCCGGTAAGGTGCGCTTGCGCGAATATGCCCGGCAGATCGCTCCCGTGCAGGCCTTTGCCGTATCGACACAATCGTCGCTCGCTAGCTTGCCGCTGATGTTGAAAAAGGCCGAAGCGTTGGGCGTACGGGAATCGACCGCTGGATTGGTCTTACCTATGGCCGTCGCTTTGCTGCGCGTCACGGGCCCCGCCATGAACTTGGCGGTCGCGCTATATGTTGCAAACTGGTTTGGGGTAGAACTCAGCGGCTTCGATTATGGCTTTGCAATTTTTATCGCTGCATTGACTTCGATGGGCGCCGTTAGCCTGCCCGGATCGGTTAGCTTCGTGACGTCCATCGCACCAATCTGCTTAGCGCTAGGTATTCCAATTGAACCTTTGGCTCTGCTGATTGCGGTCGAAACCCTGCCCGATATTTTCCGCACCACAGGTAATGTGCAAATGGACGTGGCGCTTGCGACGGCCATAGAGGCATCTGAAAAGGAAAAAACCAATGCAATATCGTGAACTTGGCCATGGTTTAAAAGTATCTGCGCTCGGCGTTGGCTGTATGCCGATGATCAAGGGCGGCAACATCACTTATGGCCAAGATGCCGATCCAGATGAGGCGATTAAGACCATCCACCGCGCAATCGACCTTGGTATCAACTTTTTCGATACTGCCCAGATTTATGGCCCTTTCCAGAATGAGGAATTGGTCGGTGAAGCGATCAAGGGGAAGCGTGACGGCCTCATCATCGCCAGCAAATTCGGCTTCAAATTTGATAGCAGCAATATTGTCGGCGTGGATGGCTCAGCTGTGAATGCCAAGACTGCGGTTGAGGGCACGTTGAAACGCCTCGGCATCGATTGCCTTGACCTATATTATCAACATCGCGTCGATCCCAATGTGCCGATTGAAGAGACCGTGGGCGCGATGGCTGACCTGATAACCGAAGGCAAAATCAAGCATATCGGCCTGTCCGAAGCTGGCCCAGAAACATTACGTCGGGCAGCGGCAGTTGCGCCGATTTCTGCTTTGCAGAGCGAATATTCGCTGTGGGAACGCGATATTGAGGATGAGATCCTGCCAACGTGCCGTGCGCTTGGCATTGGTTTTGTACCTTACTCGCCACTGGGTCGCGGATTTCTCACAGGTGCTTTCCGGAGCCTTGATGCATTGCCCGATAATGACTGGCGGCGGCAAGACCCCCGTTTTCAAGGCGACAATTTTGCCGCGAACTTGGCCATTGTCGACATTGTGGGCGAGATTGCTGCCAAGCATGATGCGTCACATGCACAAATCGCTTTGGCTTGGATATTAAAGCAAGGCAGCGACATTGTGCCCATCCCCGGGTTCAAACGGCGTGTAACGATGGAAGATAGCGCAAGAGCCAGCGATATTGTTCTCGACACGGATGATCTTGCCAAGCTGGAGGCAGCCGCCCCACGCGGGGGAACTTCGGGTCCGCGTTATAGCGAGCGCGGCATGAAGATGGTTCGGCTTTAAAGACCCAACCAGCGGAACAGGCCAGCGCCGCTTACGCCCCAAAAAGGGTGCGCCCATGTGGCGATGGTCCAGATCAAAATGCCGGCGCCCCATGGACCAATGCCTGCGTGCAACAGCGCCGCGGGACGGAAAAAGAAATGCGTGCTGCGCAGCCACTTTGCCCACTGACCACCCATCAGGTTGCGTTTCTTAATCTCTTGGGCTTTGGAGCCTACCAAGGCCAAGAAGACAAGACTGCCTGAGAAAATGAAGTTATCGATGCGCGGTGCAACGAGAATATGTCCCACCCCCCATAAAGCAAAGCCCCACATCATGGGATGCCGGGTTGCCTTAAACACACCCGAAGGCGTTTGTGCGGCCAGTGCGTTAGGCACTCCTGGAAGTGATGGGTTGCGAATGAACGAACCGGCAAATAACACCGCCGCTAGCAGCGTAAGCAGACTGGCTACTATCCAGACAACGTCACCCACAGGCCAAAGACCATCTGTCTTGGGCGCGCGTCCGAATGCGATGATCATTAACCCAAATGTGAGAAGCGATATGGCCGAATAGACGGCCATAAACCCATTCGCCCCAAAACGGCCAACAAGGGTGGCGCGCAACGGATGTGACATCAGGAAATGGCTACCCACGAACAATAGACTTGCAACAGTCAATGTTAGATAATCACTCACAGCCATCTCCCAACCCGGCCACATCCAGTTGTTATAGCATCATTTTATCAACGATCATACGCCTTTGGCAAATCACCTTCCGTTGGGCGCGCATAACGGTCACGCAGACGATTTTGACGATTGCCGAGCGGTTGTTCCACACCGTCGATGATAACCATAGTCGCTGCACTGGAAAGCTCGAGCGGGTCGCCATCCCAGACAACGACATCTGCCGCCCTACCCGTTTTCAAGCTGCCAAGACGGTCGCCAACGCCCATGATATCGGCAGGAACCGAGCTGATAGCAGCAAAAGCTTCATCCCAAGTAAGTCCTGTTGCACCGGGCACATATTGAAGGCTGACAATATTACCCGCATATTGCGTTGTGTAGCGCAATTGGTGGGAATCCCGGTCGTTGATCATACCAATGGCAACCTGAACACCGGCATCCTTCATACGGCCAATATTGCTTTGCGTCGCGCCCAACATTTCGAAGGTTGCTGGCAAATCATTAAGCGCCGACGCAATCACGGGAATACCCGCCTTTGCGAGTTCACTGGCGACCCGCCATCCCTCGCTCACGCCCACAAACACCATTTTGATTGCCGGAAATTCCCGCTTCAATTCGATAAGGCGCAGCATGTCATTTGCGCCTTCCACATGGATAAGCAAACGGGTGTCGCCGCGAAGAACCGACAACAACGCTTTCGCATCTTCGGCCTTCAACAAATCGTCATCAAAAGTACCACGTCCTGCGGCATAATCCTGGGCCTCACGCAGCATGGCGCGGAAGTGCAGATGCGTTCCAGCACGGCTGCCACCAGCAGATGCAGCGCCCTCTTCACCGAATTCGGCAAATTGGAACGCGCGGGCTTTTGTGACTGGGTTACTATCCGCTCCGAGATCCGCAATGGCGCCCTGACCTGCAAAGATACTGTCTGCAGACTCTGGTGCAACCACTGCGCGCGTAACACCCGCAGAACGGTTTACAGCAAAGGGGGACCGAAACGGATCGATGGCTGGTGCAACGTCGATAGCGGCGGAGAATCCACTTCGTCCGCCACTCTTGTCATTGGTGCCGTTGACTGCATCTACTTCAGCTAGGCCCAGACGAGAGAAACCGGCAAATACACCCGGCGTTACCCATTTGCCTGCGGCGTTAATCTGACGTGCGCCAGACGGTATGGCAACAGTGGCTCCCGCAGCGACGATTTTGCCGTCGCGGATAACCACCGTACCGCCTTCAATCGGCGCACTGCCGTCTCCGACAACTACGCGGCCACCTGTGATGACAATGGTTTCGGCAGCAACTGGCGTTGCAAAGGCTGCCACAGCAGCGGCGGCATAAAGGAAATGCCTCATTTCACATCTCCTTCACCGGGTTGGCCAAGCTCAAAATCGCTGACCGGACGTATTTTTGGATTGCTTGCATCAAACATCAGCGCACCATCGATCCATACCTTGTAAGGACGGGTGTAGACGCTCAACGGATTGCCGTTCCAAAGCACGAGATCGGCCATTTTGCCAGCCTTCAAGCTGCCCGTTTTATCGCTGATGCCGAGCGCCTTGGCAGGATTGTAAGTCAGCCATTTGATAACTTCTGCATCGCTTATATTGAAACCCATGCGCCGGCCATCGGCTTGCGCTTTTGCGGCTTCTTGGTTCAAACGCTGAATCTGATTTTCATCATCGGAATGGATGATGACGCAAGCACCCGTATTATGCAGGATAGCGGCGTTTTCAGGAATGGCGTCATATGCCTCCATCTTGAAGCCCCACCAATCGGCCCACACGGCGGAACAGACCCCATTGTCGCGCAACAAATCAGCGATTTTGTAGCTTTCTACCGCATGGTGGAATGTGGATACCTTATAGCCAAATTCCTTGGCCATATCGAGGACGAGTGCCATTTCGTCGGCACGGTAGCAGTGGTTCTGGATTGAGATATCGCCATCCAGCACACCAGCCAATGTTTCCATGCCAAGGTCGCGGGTATATTCTTTGCCGCTATCGCGCCTTTTCTTATAATCCTGGGCTTTAATCCATGTTTGCCGGTTTACGGCGAGGTTGCCCATGCGTGTCGAGGGCATCCGGCCCTTGCTTCCGTAAACGCGCTTCGGATTTTCCCCGCAGGCCATTTTCATGCCATAAGGTGCGTCGGGAAATTTCATGCCCTGTATCGTGCGGGCATAGACGTTTTTCAGCACGACAGACCGGCCACCCATCAAGTTTGCTGAACCTGGCAACACCTGCAACGCCGTTACGCCACCATTGGCGAGCGCGCGGCTGAAACCTGGGTCTTGCGGCCATACGCTATGTTCAGCCCATACTTCGGGTGTTGTGGGCGATGTGGCTTCGTTGCCGTCGCTATGCGCCTCAACCGATGGTGTGGGATAGTCACCCAAATGGGAGTGGATATCGATGATACCCGGAGTCACAAATTTGTCGGTGCCATCAATTATCGTCGTGCCCTGGGGAATGACGGTATCTGCTCCCCCAACGCCGCTGACCTTGCCATTGGAGAAAAAGACTATCCCATTTTCGATACGCCCACCTTCGCCATCAAAGATAGTGACGTTGCGGATTGCCGTCGCAACACCGGGATACGCCTTATAGGTCGAAGGGTAAGGGTTCTTATCAACTGTACGCGGCTTTTCCGCCGGCGCAGCAGAGGCGCTTTGAGGCGCCTCGCTGATGTTGGAACAGGCGGCCAGCGCCAGCGGAGCGGCCAGAAGCGACCAACGCAATTTGCTCTTCATATGCTCATGCTGCCTTTTCTTCTGCAGTGTCTTCGTCCTTGAGCGTGTCAAGGTGCATCAGGCGTTTCACCAGAGGTGATACCAGAAGCACCACCGCGCCGATGGCAATGGTGATGTAGCCGATTTGTTCATAGACGCTGATCAGGCCTTCACGGGTCATTTCACCATCATGGCCACCCGTTGCGGCGCCGATGACACCAGCAAGGAAGTTGCCGCCCGCAGTCGCGAAGAACCAAGCCCCCATAATCAACGACGCCATGGTCGCCGGTGCAAGCCGGTTCATAGCCGATAGCCCAACTGGTGAGAGGCAAAGCTCTGCTGTTGTGGCGAACAGGTAAAAGGCGAAGATGAACAACACCGGCACCAGAGTATCGGAACCAACGCTGTTCGCACCCCAGACCAGAACCAAGTTGGCAAAGCCAATTTGTGCAAGCGCAATGCCGAATTTGGCAGGAGTCGAAGGCTCCAGTCCACGTCGACCAAGCCACACCCAAAGGCCCGCAAAGATCGGCCCAAGTAGGATGATGTATATCGGATTTATCGACTGGAAGATTGACGCCGGCACGCCCTGACGATCCACAAAGCGGTCAGTGAACAAGTTCATGCTTCCGCCCGCCTGTTCAAACAGCGCCCAAAATAGCGGCTGCAACGCCAACAGGAAGAGGATGGCATAGATGCGGTGCCGCGCCTCTAAATCCAGCTTGAACGACTGCAAAAGCACATAGCCGAGCAACAGCACACCAAGGCCAAGCAGCAACCAGCCATAAAAGCCCTGATATTGAATCAGCAGCCAGATAGCGCCAACAGCAGCAAGGCCAACACCATAAATGCCATATTCGGTTGACTTGGTCATGGGTGCCGGCGCTTCGCCGCGGCCCATAAGCAAAGGCTTGCCGAACACAAACACGATCAGGCCGAGCAACATGCCGAGACCGGCTGCGCCAAAGCCATAAGACCAGCCATAAGTTTCACCCAGATAACCAGCAAAGATCGTACCGATTGCAGCACCTACGTTAATGCCCATGTAGAAGATGGTATAAGCGCCGTCACGACGCACATCTGTGCGCGGATAGAGTTGGCCAACAATCACCGAGATATTGGCCTTGAGGAAGCCCGAGCCAACAATGATGAAGGCCAGCGCCAGCCAGAATATGTTGATCGCGGGATCCGCTTGCTTCACCAATGGGTCGGTAACGCCCGCCAAACCTTCAAATGCCATCAAGACATGGCCAAAGGTTAACAGGACTGCACCGAAAGCCACTGCCTTACGTTGGCCTAAATACCGGTCAGCAAGCCACCCGCCGAGGACCGGCGTGATGTACACAAGGCTGGTATAAGCGCCATAGATCAGGTTCGATTGACCGTCGGAAAAGAGCCAGTGCTTTGTAAGATAAAGAATAAGAAGTGCGCGCATCCCGTAATAAGAAAAACGTTCCCACATCTCAGCAAAAAAGAGCACATATAGACCGCGTGGATGGCCAGCAAATTCAGGCTCCTTACGCGTCGCAATATATGCCCCGCCAAGCAGGAAGAAACCCAGAACCGCTGCCGCGATAGCTGTAATCCAGTCCTGCTCCTGCCAAAGCGCAATGTCTTTCAGACCCATGTGCAATCCCCTCAATAATCTTTAACTGGGCGGTCTACGCCGCCTGTTTCTCTGATGTGTCATCTAACTGAAAAATCGGGTCTGTGAAGAATTTTGTTGCGCTTGTAACAGCTTTTCGACGAACAGCAGGGTCATGTTTAACGATCTTTCTTCTGTTGCTGCCTATCTGAAAACCCGCCGCTCTGGAAAACCACGCGATATGACCGCGCCTGGCCCCGATAGAGCGCAGCTCGACCTGATCCTTCAAACAGCCATGCGCACGCCCGACCATGGAAAATTATTCCCGTGGCGTTTTGTTGAAGTTACGGATCGCTCTGCCTTTGCCGATTTGTTGAACAAGGCATTCTGCGCCGCCAACCCAGATGCCCGTCCAGTGCAAATCGAAGCGGCGATTGCCCCAGCGCATATGGCTCCGACGCTCATCATACTTTTATTCGCACCGCAAGAGAGCTCGAAAATCCCTCTATGTGAGCAGGAAATGAGCGTAGGCGCAGTGGGCATGAACCTGCTCCATGCGGCACATGCCCATGGCTTTGTCGGTAGTTGGATCACGGGATGGGCCAGCTATGATTCTCTGGTGCGCACCGCTATTTGTCAGGGCGAGGAACGGATAGCGGGCATGTTCTTCATCGGCACCCCGGCGCTTGGCTTGGAAGAGCGCCCACGCCCCGTGCCAAACGACATAATCCGTCAATGGCCATGACTACATAGATTCACCCATGCTTGACCGCCCTACTGTATTATGGCAGTAAGCATGTGATGAAAAATGACGTAAAACCGGTTTATCTTAAACTACGTGATGTGATCGCTGCGGCTATCCTGGACGGCAAATATAAGGAGGGTGAAATGCTCCCCTCTGTCCGCGCATTTGCCGCAATTCAGGGTGCAAATCCGCTGACCGTGGCCAAGGCGTATCAGCTATTTCAGGACAGTGGCTTGGTGGATGTCAAACGCGGCGTGGGCTTGTTTGTGGCCCGCGGAGCTACTGCAAAGCTGCGGAGTTTTGAGCGTGACAATTTCGTCGAAAATATCTGGCCCGAAGTAAAGGCACAGATGCAGCGCGCCGGTATCGATCCTGCAGAGTTGCTCGCACTGTCTTAGGGTCAATTGGCTTTAGGCTAGCTTATCGAAATTAAAGGGCGACATACCTCTTTCCCGTTCATTAAATACGAGCACGCGTCCAGTGGGGGGCGCACTTCTTTGGGGGCATTCTGGTCGCGTACAGGCCGAACACCCAAGCCCGATGCCCGTCGCGCCACCATTTTTCAGGTCCATACCACGGGCGGATGCCAAAGGCGCGGCGAGCTTGGCGTCCAAGCCAAGGCAAATCGCGAACTCCGCCTCCACGCCGCCGCTCACCGCAGTTTGAGGGTGCACTGCGCGGGACAAAGTGAACCAGCGACTGCCGTCTTCTAATTCAACCAAATGCGGTAGCAGCGTTCCGGGCCGCGCAAACACATTATGCACGTGCCATAATGGGCAACGCCGATCGGTCGCAACCAAGGGCGACCCGCTGGCCCCAGCATAGCGTTTGCTGCTTTGTCCTGCCTTATCAATACGCAGCATGAAAAAGGGTAGCCCGCGTTGGCCAACACGCTGCAACGTCGTCAAGCGGTGGGCGACTTGTTCAAAGCCTGCACCAAAGCGTCGCTGCAAAAGCATGATGTCATAGCCCGTGGCTTCGCAAGCGCGTAGAAAACGGTCATAAGGCATCATAACCGCCGCAGCGAAATAGCTGCTTAAATGGCGGCGATAGAGCCTTTCAGCAGCGCGCTCTGTAAAGGATGCACCAGCGACAAGTGCATCAATCTCTGCCTTGGCCTCCAACATGCCAAGCTGCAAAGCGGCGGCAAAGGTGCGGCTTGCAGGGTCAAGAAGCTCGGACAATTGCAGCTGCCGCGCGTGTAGGTCGAGGCGGCGTAGCCTGTCGGGCATAACGTCAAACGGTAGAATGCGTATCGAAAGCTGATGCTTTACGCGGAGCCGTTCAGTAATCGCGCCATATAGGTCGGCATTAGCGAGCCGCAATTCATCCGCAAGGGTCTCGGCCTGCGCATCCAAATCGGCAAAATGGTTGCGCCAACGTTCAATCTCGCGCCGTGCCGATGCAATGGCTTCAGGCTCAATCTGTGCGCCTCCTGCTGCCACGCTCGCTTCGCCGTGCGAGCCGCCGGAAAGACGGTCAAACGCGCGCGCAAACGCCTCAGCAGCATCGGGGCTAGCCGCGATCCATTCTTCAACCTGTGCACGGTCAACCGCCAGATCTGCAAACATGGGGTCGCTTAACCGGCGTCGGATAGCTTCAACCCCGCCTCCGGGCGTGGTTCCAGTCAACGTCCGCGGGTCAAAGTCATAGGACTGCGCCAGCTTCAACAACAAAGTCGCGGTCAATGGCCTTTGATTGCGTTCAATCAGGTTGAGATATGAGGGTGAAATCGCAAGCGTCTCGGCCATTATCCCTTGGGTAAGGCCGTAAGCGCGGCGGATCCTGCGTACAGCATGCCCTGCAAATAGTTTTTCTTCTGCCATGGCTCTCTTGTCAATAAAATTACAACATTACAAAAAATCGATAAAGGTTTACGACCATAACACAACAAATATTACAAAATTGACTCGGCTTTTTCGCGCGAACGGCAGAATAATAAGGAATTAGATCCCACAAACGAAGGAATAGCACATGTCATATCAGACACTAATCGCCGCAAACAGCGCGCAAATTGCAGCGCATAAAGGAACGTGGGATTCCATCAGCGCCGAATCCGTCGCGCGTATGCAGTTGCAAAACCGCTTTCAGACTGGTCTCGATATTGCCCGCTATACAGCGAAGATCATGCGCGATGACATGGCTGCTTATGACGCGGATCCAGCACAATACACACAGTCACTTGGATGCTGGCATGGGTTTATCGCGCAGCAAAAAATCATTTCCATTAAGAAGCATTTTGGCACGACCAAGAAGCGCTATCTATATCTGTCAGGTTGGATGATCGCCGCTTTGCGGAGCGAATTTGGCCCCCTGCCCGACCAATCCATGCATGAAAAGACAAGCGTTCCTGCGCTCATCGAAGAATTATACACATTCCTGCGTCAGGCCGACAGCCGTGAACTTAACCTGTTGTTCCGCGATTTAGACAGTGCCCGTGAAAAGAATGACACGGCGCGGGCGTCGGCGATCATGGAAAAGATTGAAAAGCATGAAACCCATGTCGTTCCGATCATCGCAGACATTGATGCCGGGTTCGGCAATGCAGAAGCAACCTATTTGCTCGCAAAGAAGATGATTGAGGCAGGTGCCTGCGCGCTCCAGATTGAAAACCAAGTGTCGGACGAAAAGCAGTGTGGTCATCAAGACGGCAAGGTTACTGTGCCACATGAGGATTTCCTTCAGAAAATCCGCGCTTGCCGTTATGCATTCCTCGAGCTCGGCGTGCCGGATGGCATCATTGTTGCCCGCACGGACTCGCTTGGCGCTGGCCTGACCAAGCAGATTGCGGTGTCTACCGCCGCCGGCGACTTGGGTGATTTGTATAACAGCTTCCTCGACTGTGAAGAAATTGATCCTGCAACGGCGCAAAATGGCGATGTCATTTTGAACCGCAATGGAAAGCTTCTGCGTCCAAAGCGTTTGCCTTCAAACCTGTTCCAGTTCCGCCCCGGTACCGGCGAGGACCGTTGTGTGCTGGATTGCATTACGTCGCTTCAAAATGGCGCCGACTTAATCTGGATCGAAACCGAAAAGCCGCACATTGAACAGATTGCCGGCATGGTTGACCGCATCCGGGAGGTCGTTCCCAATGCAAAGCTTGCTTATAACAACTCGCCAAGTTTCAATTGGACTCTGAACTTCCGTCAGCAAGTCTTTGATGCATGGACCGCACAAGGCCAAGATGTCTCTGCATATGACCGCGCAAACCTCATGAGCGCATCTTATGACGAAACACCTTTGGGTATTGAAGCGGATGTCCGTATCCAGAATTTCCAGCGCGATTCCGCGCAACGCGCAGGGATTTTCCATCACCTTATCACGCTGCCAACCTACCACACGGCGGCGCTGAGCACCGATAATCTCGCCAAGGATTATTTCGGTGAAATGGGCATGCTTGGTTATGTCGCCGGTGTTCAACGTAAGGAAATCCGCCAAGGTATCGCCTGCGTCAAGCACCAGAATATGTCGGGTTCCGACATTGGCGATGATCATAAAGAATATTTTGCCGGTGAAGCCGCTTTAAAGGCGGGTGGCAAAGACAATACCATGAACCAATTTAACCAAGCCGCATAAGGAGCGAACGACATGGCTGAGCCAGCACGCGCACGCGCCGTCCTTTCGACTGAGGATCTGACGCTATTGAGGCAAGCATTGCTGCACTATCTCGAGGCCATTCAGGACAAGCCTGAATCGGTGAAGTTCGCGCGGCTATATCACCGCCTTGGAAGCGCTGGCGGCAAATAAGCCTGCCTATTTACTAGAGTTTTCCTGGGGAGGAAAAGCACCTAACCGCCGGCAGCAATGTCGGCGGTTTTTTTCGGCCCTATCGGGCTAAACCTTACCCATTATTGGGCGGTCCAACCGCCATCAACCGAGAGATTTGCGCCGGTAATCGCGCTTGCCTCATCTCGGCACAAAAACACCGCAAGCGCGGCCAATTGCTCCACCTGCACAAATTTCTTCTGCGGCTGATTGGCTAGCAACACATCGTTGATCACTTGATCCCGCGTGAGACCACGGGCTTTCATTGTATCGGGAATTTGGTTCTCGACCAACGATGTCCAGACATAGCCCGGGCAGATATTGTTCACCGTGATGCCTTCAGTCGCCACTTCAAGTGCAACGGTTTTGGTAAAGCCGGCAAGGCCATGTTTTGCGGCATTATAGGCCGATTTGAAGGGCGATGCGACGAGGCTGTGCATCGACCCAGTGTTGATGATGCGCCCCCATCCTTTGGCCTTCATCGCTGGCAAGGCGGCCTTGGTCGTATGGAATGCGGAGGACAGGATGATCGACATGATCGCGTCCCATTTATCATCCGGAAATTCGTCCACAGGCGCAACATGCTGAATTCCAGCGTTATTGATCAAAATATCCGGTGATCCCAATAAGTTAGTGCATTCAGAGACCATTGCTCGGATGCTGTCGGGTACGGTCATGTCAGCCGCAGAATAATGCGCCTTTCCACCGCTTACCCTGCTGAGTTCGGCGACATAGCTTTGGATCAGGTCAGCGTCGCCAAAACCGTTTATCATCACATTTGCACCCTGCGCAGCCAAAGCCCGAGCATAGCCCAAGCCGATGCCAGAGGTTGAACCCGTTATCAGTGCCGTTTTGCCTTCGAGGAACATAAGAGCGCGCCTTTGCATTTAGGATAAGAGTATCTTGCGCAATGCGCCGCTAAACGCAATGTTGCATCTCGATAATCTGCCGCGGAACGACCAATGACCGGACGTCATGCCAGCGCATTATCCAAACAGATGCAATTATGTGCAAGGTCTGTCATAAGCCCAACATGCGCTTACAAGAATGTCACAATGTCGCAGATTTTCGCCGCTTAGCAAAATCGCGCCTGCCCTCTCCTATCTTTAACTATATCGACGGCGCTGCCGACGATGAACGCACCAAGATGCGCAACACGTCAGCATTTGACGATTGCGATCTGGTGCCCAATGTCTTGGCGGGCGTGTCAGAAATCGACATGGGCGTGACCGTGATGGGGCAGCGGATTGATATGCCGCTGATGCTGTCGCCCACCGCCTTGCAGCGCCTGTTCCACTGGCAAGGCGAACGTGCCGTTGCTTCGGTCGCGCAGCAGCATAACACTTGGTTCGGTATTTCTTCACTTGCCACCGTCAGCATCGAGGAAATCGGCGCAACCATCAAAACGCCAAAAATGTTTCAACTCTACATCCACAAGGACAAGGGGCTGAACACGTCGATGATTGAACGCTGCAAAGCGGCAAAGTTCGACGCCATCGCGCTAACGGTCGACACCATCGTATCGGGTAACCGCGAACGATGCTTACGCAGCGGATTTACCTCTCCCCCGCGCTTCATTCCTGCGTCGGTGTTAAGCTATGCGATCCATCCGTTATGGGCGTTGAATTATATGTTCCGCGAGAAATTTGCGTTGCCCAATTTGCAGACGCATGTCGATGCGGGCACCAATGTCGCGGTATCGGTGGCGGAATATTTCAATACAATGCTCGACACATCAATGGACTGGAAAATGGCCGAAAAGGTCCGGTCGGATTGGGGTGGTGCATTTTGCCTCAAAGGCATCATGTCGGTCGACGATGCGAAGCGCGCTGTCGACATTGGCGCGACCGCAATCATGGTATCCAACCATGGCGGACGGCAATTGGACGGCTCGCGCTCCCCATTTGATCAAATAGCCGAAATTGCCGATGCTGTGGGCGGTAAGATCGATATCATATGCGATGGCGGCGTGCAGCGCGGAAGCCATGTATTGAAGGCGCTTGCCGCAGGCGCCACTGCTTGCTCGGGCGGGCGGCTGTATTTGTACGCCTTGGCAGCGGCTGGGCAACCCGGCGTCGAACGCATAGTCGGCAAGTTGCGAGACGAAATCGCGCGGGATATGCGCCTGATGGGCGTGACATCACCGGCGCAACTTGATCGATCGATGCTGCGCTGGCGCTAAGCTGATCCCTTCAGGAACCAGATAGCGATAAGTGCCAGTAAGACCGCAAAGACGCGGCGCACGATGCGCGCCCTGTTCCCGGTGGATATCCATCCATGTGCCTGTGCCGCTAGCGCGACGATGACCAAATGCACAAAAGTGGCAATCGCGACATAGCTTGCGGACAACAAAGCCGTTTGCGGCGCAACTGGCGCGCTTTGCGATATATAGGCTGGCAGGACGGTAATGAAAAAAACCGCTGCCTTCGGGTTCAGTAAATTCAGCAACAGCCCATGGCGGAACCATGCGGCGAGCGCTTTTTTGCTTACGACATCTGAAATGGCATCATCTTCGCCTGCCCATGTCTTCCACGCCAGCCAGAATAAATAGGCGACCCCCGCATAGCGCAATAGGCTGAAAATCTCGGGAGAACGCGTCACTAACTCCGCAAGACCAATCGCAGATGCAGTGGCCAATATCGAAAGGCCCAACGCGATCCCTCCTACCGCGGCGAATCCAGACCTTTTTCCTTCGCGTGCACTCGTCAACGCCAACCACGCCATATTGGGACCGGGGGTTAGCTCGATCAATATTGTCATCACAAGAAAAGGCATGAAAAGATGGGTCATCACCAGCAGTTATATCGCACGGCACGATGACATAGTCGATTGCGCTTGGCTTTGGCGCGATAAGCCATCATCTACGCATCATGACATGTTTCTCGTTCCTTGATCTGGTGCCAGTTGTGGAGGGCGGATCGGTCGCAAGCGCGCTTGCCAATGCGGCTGACCTTGCGGCGCATGCCGAAGACCTTGGCTTTACACGTTATTGGGTAGCCGAACATCATGGCATGCGCGGCATTGCCAGTGCCGCCACCAGCGTCGTCATCGGGCATATTGCCGCGGCAACCAAGACCATCCGCGTTGGTTCCGGCGGCATCATGCTGCCTAACCATGCGCCCTTGGTCATTGCGGAGCAGTTTGGCACGCTAGACGCGCTCTTTCCGGGACGGATTGATCTCGGGCTCGGCCGAGCCCCCGGTAGCGACCAGCGCGTGGCCGCCGCGATCCGGCGGACGCTCGACAGCGACCCGAATGCATTTCCCCGCGACGTAATGGAATTGCAAAGCTATTTCGCCGATGATGGCCAAACGGGCATCGTCGCAACACCAGGCGCGGGCGCCCAACCGCAGCTTTATATCTTGGGTAGCAGCCTCTATGGCGCGCAGGTGGCAGCGGCTTTGGGGCTACCCTTCGCCTTCGCCAGCCATTTTGCGCCACAAATGCTGGATGAGGCGCTACACATCTACCGCAGCCATTTCCGCCCAAGCGCCGTGCTAGATGCGCCGCACGCCATGGCGGCGTTCAACATCATCGCCGCCGATACCGACGCGGAAGCCGAGTTTTTGGCAAGTTCATTGATGCAAAGCTTCGTTGCACTGCGCACCGGCAACCCGCGCCAATTGCCACCACCCGTAGAAGGCTATGTCGCGTCCCTGCCCCCACATTTTGCATCGGCGCTAAATGATGTGTTGTCCGCCAGCGCCATAGGTGCGGCGGACACCGTTACGTCAGCCGTAAAGGCATTTCAGGCACGAACGCACGCCGATGAAATCATCGTCGCCTGCTCGGTTTTCGATCATGAAAAGCGGAAACGGAGTTTGGAAATTACGGCCGAGGTTTTTGCGAGGCTTTAACTGGGTGGGGTTTCCCGCTTTGCCGCTCAAACCGACATTTAAGCTGTGAGCCTTCAACACGTGATAGGCACCAGCCTTCGCTGGTGCGACGCGGAGTATGTTAAAAAAGGCTATAGATTATTATCTACCGTCGCCCCAGCGGAGGCTGGGGCCCATCACGTCTATCGGTTTACACAAATATCCCACGCGCTACACTGAAGCGCCTGATTGGCACCAGCCTTCTCTGGGGCAACGTGGAGTTTATCGGATGGCGAAGGGCGGATATGTCTACATCATGGCCAGCGGCCCACACGGCACCCTTTATGTCGGCGTCACCGCCAATCTCCCACGTCGCATTTGGGAGCATAGGAACGACCTCGGTTCCGAATTCTGCACAGAAAATGGCTGTAAGTTTGTGGTTTATTATGACGTTTTTGACGACATCGAAGAAGCCATCAAGCGCGAGAAAGCGGTGAAGGCTTGGAAGCGCCGATGGAAGACCGAATTGATTAGCCGGACTAACCCTAATTGGCGGGATTTGTATGAAGATCTCAACATATAGCCATCCACCCAAACGTCGCACCAGCGGAGGCTGGTGCCTATCACGCCCGTCGGTTTACACAAACACCCGACGCGCTACCCTGATACACGTGATGGGCCCCAGCCTGCGCTGGGGCGACGGATCATCTAAAGATTAAGCAAACTAACGCTCAATAAACGCGTGGTTTCGGCTTAATATACTCTGCCTCGTCGGTCAGCGTATAATCATGGACCGGACGGTAGTCGATTTTGACCTTACCACCGGAACCACCCCAACCGTCAAACCATGACGCCGTGTGCTTCATCCAATTGGCGTCGTCGCGCTCAGGGAAATCTTCGTGCGCATGGGCGCCACGGCTTTCCTTGCGATTGTTTGCGCTTTCGATTGTGCAAACCGCCTGCCCCATCAGGTTATCGAGCTCAAGCGTTTCGATAAGGTCTGTATTCCAGATCAAGCTGCGGTCGGTCACATGGACATCGGCAAGGCGTTTATTGACCTTTTGCATTTCGGCCACGCCTTCTTCCAACAATGCAGTGTCGCGGAATACGGCAGCATGCTTTTGCATCGTGCGCTGCATTTGCAAACGGATCTCGGCCGTCGGCGAACCGCCCTTTGCATTGCGGAACTTATCAACGCGGGCCAGTGCAAGGTCTGCGGCATCCGCTGGCAATGCCTTGTGCGGCGCGCCCGGGGTCAGTGACGACTTCAAATGCAAACCGGTTGCACGGCCGAACACGACAAGGTCGATCAACGAGTTGGAACCCAAACGGTTGGCGCCATGCACCGAAACGCATGCAGCTTCGCCAACGGCATAGAGGCCCTGCACGATCACTTCGGGATCATTGCCCACCTTGTTGACGACCTGACCATGATAATTGCACGGTATGCCGCCCATATTATAGTGGACAGTTGGTGTCACAGGCAAAGGTTGCCGCGTCAGATCTACGCCCGCAAAAATCTTGCCGCTTTCGGTGATCCCGGGCAAACGCTGCGCCAATACCGCAGGGTCGATATGGTCGAGGTGCAGGTAAATATGGTCCTTATGTTCGCCAACGCCGCGTCCTTCGCGCATTTCAAGCGCCATCGAACGGCTGACCACGTCGCGTGAGGCCAAGTCCTTCGCTGATGGGGCATAACGCTCCATAAAGCGTTCGCCTTCGCTATTGGTCAGATAACCGCCCTCGCCGCGCGCGCCTTCGGTGATGAGAACGCCAGCGCCGTAAATCCCCGTTGGGTGGAACTGAACAAATTCCATATCCTGCAATGGCAGGCCAGCACGTAAAACCATGCCGCCGCCATCACCGGTGCAAGTATGCGCCGAAGTTGCGGAGAAATAAGCGCGGCCATAGCCACCGGTTGCCAGTACAACAGCGTGACTCTTAAACCGATGAATGCTGCCATCTTCCATGCACATGGCGATAACGCCACGGCATTCGCCATTTTCCATGATCAGATCGAGCGCGAAATATTCAATGAAGAAGTCCGCGTCATATTTCAGACTCTGTTGATACAAAGCATGCAACATAGCATGACCAGTACGGTCAGCCGCAGCCGCAGTACGTTGCACCGGGGGGCCTTCGCCCATATTCTGCATATGCCCGCCAAAGGGCCGTTGATAGATGGTACCATCGGCATTGCGCGAGAATGGCACGCCCGCATGCTCAAGCTCATAAACCGCAGCAGGTGCCTCACGCACCATATATTCAATGGCGTCTTGGTCGCCGAGCCAATCGGAGCCCTTGACCGTGTCATACATATGCCAGGTCCAATGGTCGGGTGAGTTATTACCCAAGGATGCGGCAATCCCGCCCTGCGCCGCGACAGTGTGCGAACGCGTGGGAAAAACTTTGGTAATGCAGGCTGTTTTTAGACCGGCTTCCGCACTGCCCATGGTGGCGCGCAGACCAGACCCGCCAGCGCCGACAACGACGGTGTCATATGTGTGGTCAATAATCTTGTAAGCGTCTGACATCAGGCGGGAGCTCCGGTAAATGCGAGTTTTGCGACGACGAAAATGCCGAATACGGCGCTGGCGATGACGTAAAAATTAAGGAGTGTCATGGCCGCGAACTTCAGGCCATCGTCATGCACATAATCTTCAATCAACACCTGCAGGCCCAAGCGGGCATGTGCAAAGATATTGGCGATCATCAGGATCATCGGGACAGCAACCAAAGGCTGTGCTAGCCATTGCGCGAGCGCCGCATGGTCAAAGCTTGGGATCAGCAACAACGACGCTGCAAACCACGTGGTCAGCAATATATTGCCAATCGCGGTCAAGCGCTGCTTCAACCAATGTTCGCCGCCATGTTTGGCCGAACCAAGGCCGCGAACGCGACCGATATTTGTTCTACTGTCCATCACAAAACTCCCAGAAAGCGTGATGCCACAATCAGGGCGACCAATGCAGTTGCAAAAAAGGCTGCGATAAATGCAACCGATGCCCACAAGCGGTTGGTCTTCAATTCATAACCAGCGCCAATATCGAGCAGGAGGTGGCGGAGACCAGAGGCCAGATGTTGAAAGAAGCTGAAAGTCACGGCCAAAGCCACCAGACGGAAGAACCAGTTGCTCGCGACTTGAATGCCTGTGCCGTCGGCGCCTGCCGAAACGACATAGGTTTGGAATGTGGCATAGCTTTCTGCCCCACCACCAATGGCCGACAGCCACCACAATAATGTCATCATTCCAGCAGTCGCCAAAACAAAGCCTGTGGCGCGGTGGAAGATAGAAATGGCCATCTGTGGCGACCAACGATACACCTGCAAATGCGGTGACAAGGGTCGGTTGGGGTTTTTCGCCATGTTTTCAGCGTCCTTCAAAATTGCTAGCGGTCGACGTTGCGATGCTCTTTAATCAATTCATGCGGTCGTGCAAGACCTGCACGGTGCGAAACGCGCAATCGCTTCACCAGTTTAGGCAATAACTTTGGTTGAATTTTCGTCTGCGCTGTGAAAAGCAACGCCCATGAAAACGCATATACTTATCACCGGCGCTTCGCGCGGGATTGGCGCAGCAATCGCCGCAAGCTTTAATCCCGCCACAACAAAATGGGTGGCTCTGTCCAGTCAGGATGGTGACCTGCATGATCCAGCTGTTCCCGCGCAGCTTTGGGCAAAGGCGCTTGCGGACCTCGACGGCCGCATTGATGTCCTCATTAACAATGCTGGCATCTTCGAACCAAACCCCGTTGCGCGACCAGATGACGCATGGTTGGACAGCTGGAACCGTACGATGCAAATCAACCTCACCGCCAGTGCAGATTTATGCCGCCGTGCGGTGTTGCATTGGCAGGAAAATGGCGCATCGGGCCGTATCGTCAATATCGCCAGTCGGGCCGCGCATCGCGGCGATAGCCCCGCGCATTGGCATTATGCCGCATCAAAGGCGGGCATGGTCGCGATGACTAAAACCATCGCCCGCGCTTATGCCAAAGAGGGCATTTATGCCTTTGCCATCTGCCCCGGCTTTACGATGACAGGCATGGCCGAAGATTATCTGGAAAGCCGCGGCGGCGACAAATTGCTGGCCGACATCCCCTTGGGCAAAGTCGCCGATCCTGAAGAAGTCGCAGTGATGGCAAAGTTTTGCGCTTTGGACGCGCCACCATCGATGACCGGCGCGATACTCGACGTAAATGGCGCCAGCTATGTCCGCTAACTGGAAAGTGCAGTTTCCCTGCACCCGTGCCGAGGCCGAGGCCCTGCATGAGGATGATGAATGGTTCGCGTTGCTGGACCCAATGCCCACTATTGTGGCGGAGGAGATTGAAGCCTTTAACGACAATAAATGGCAATTAAATGCCTATTTCGCTGCCAAGCCCAGCAAAGCGGTTATCCAAGCCATACAAAGTCGCTTGAGCAGCACCGTAAAGGCAAAACCAGTCGTCGAAAAGCTCCCCGACGCAGACTGGGTGGTGATGAGCCAACAAGGGTTAGAGCCTGTTCATGCGGGCCGTTTCTATGTTCACACCAGTTCGAACAAAGGAACCGTGCCTGATGGCGCGACGCCGTTCCTGATTGAAGCAAGCCGCGCCTTTGGCACGGGCGGCCATGAAACCACCAGCGGTTGCCTGATGATGCTCGATGCTATGAAACGGGCTGGCAAACGATTTGAGTTAATCGCCGACATCGGTACGGGCACGGGCCTGCTTGCTTTTGCCGCACATAGCCTTTGGCCAAAGGCCTATTTGACGGCGTCGGACATTGATCCGGTCAGCGTCGATGTCACCGCAGACAATGCAAGGGTCAATAACCTGCCCTGTGGCGTCGCTCAGGGCCAACTCGCATTGTGCGCAGCAGAAGGCACCGCGCACCCGCTTATCGTCTCACGGGCGCCCTACGACCTTGTAACGGCCAATATTCTGGCCGGTCCTTTGATAGAGCTTGCTCCCTCGATCGCCCAGATCATGGATGAGGGGGGCGCGCTGATATTGGCAGGGCTTTTGAATACACAGGCAGAAGCGGTGTTACGTGCTTATCGGCGGCATGGTTTCCGGCTTCAAAAGCGCGTTGATTGCGGTGATTGGCCATGTCTATGGCTCGTGAAGCGCCGCGTTTATGGATGGAAACGTCCCGTTCGGGCCAATGGGCGCACCAGCCAACCACCGGGCGATTTCGGGACATGGTAGAAATGCCTAATTAGGCGTTCTGGACGATATTGGCCCATTCGGCTTCGTCAATAACCTGAATACCGAGCGCGGTGGCCTGTTTCAGCTTTGAACCGGCACCGGGACCCGCGACGACAAGATCGGTTTTTGCACTCACCGAGCCAGCAGCTTTTGCGCCAAGTGCTTCGGCCTGTGCCTTGGCTTCATCGCGGCTCATCGTCTCCAGCTTTCCGGTGAAGACAATCGTTTTGCCCGTCCATGCGCTTTCACGGATGTTGGAAACATAAAAGGGCGGACTGACTTCGTTTAAAAGGTCGGTCCAAACAGACAGGTTATGCGGTTCATGGAAGAAGTCACCCAATGCCTCGGCCACCGCACCCCCGACCCCGTCGATGGCAGTGACATCCGCGATCGCGGCCGCGTCGGCCTGCGCAAGCCTTAAGCCGACCGCGCCGATTTCTTCGACGGATCCGAACGCCTTAAACAAATCCCGTGCGGTGACAGTTCCGATATGTCGGATACCCAGGCCAAAGAGCAGCTTTGCGCCATCGGGCGCACGCTTTGCCTCAATTGCTGCCAACAGGTTATCCACAGACTTATCCTGCCAGCCATCGCGCGCCAAAATGTCGGCGCGGCGATTGCGAAGCCGGTATATATCCGCAGGGCTTTCCAGCCACCCCAGATCAAAAAACTCTTGTATGGTCTTCTCGCCCAGCCCCTCAATATCAAGCGCACCGCGGCTAACAAAATGGATGAGCCGCTGCACCCGCTGCGCTGGGCAAATCAGGCCGGCGGTGCAACGCACGTCGACTTCGCCTTCTTCGGCCACCGCTTCGGAACCGCATTCCGGACAGTGTGAAGGAAATTCATATGGTGGGCGCGCAGTTTCACGCGTCAAATTCTCGACAATCTGTGGGATAACATCCCCTGCCCTTTGCACAACCACACGGTCGCCGGGCCGAACGCCAAGACGCGCAATTTCGTCACGATTGTGCAGCGTTACGTTGGACACCACCACACCGCCAACGGTGACCGGCGTAAGGCGCCCTACCGGCGTGAGCTTGCCCGTCCTGCCAACCTGTATATCGATCTGCTCCAGCGTCGTTTCTGCACGCTCGGCGGGGAATTTATGCGCAATCGCCCAGCGCGGCGATTTGGCGACAAAGCCTAGCCTCTCCTGCCATTCCAAACGGTCAACCTTGTAGACGACGCCATCAATATCATAAGGCAAATCGGCGCGGCGGCGTTCGATATCGGCATAATGCGCAAGGACATCTGCGGTACGGCTGAAACGACCTAGTAAGGGCGAAATCGGCACGCCCCAGGCCGCAATCGCCGCCATCACCTGACTTTGCGTATCGGCAGGCAAAGCGCTTACTTCACCCCAGCCATGCGCCAGAAAGCGCAAGGGGCGCGATGCGGTAACCTTGGCATCCTTTTGCCGCAAAGACCCCGCCGCTGCGTTGCGCGGGTTGGCGAATAGCTTTCCACCCTTTGCCAGTTGCGCTTCGTTGATCGCCACAAAATCGGATTTTGCCATATAGACTTCGCCGCGTATCTCGAAGATAGCAGGCACATCGCCGTTCAGCTGTTGCGGAATGTCGGCGATAAAAGCGACATTGGCGGTGACATCCTCCCCCACGCTGCCGTCACCGCGCGTGGCGGCCTGTTTAAGCACCCCATGTTCATAACGCAGTGAGAGCGAAAGCCCGTCAATCTTGTCCTCCGCCGTCAAAGCGACCTCGGCGTCCGCCGCCAAGTTTAAGAACCGCCGCACTCTTGCTACAAAGTCGTGGACATCCTGAGCCGCAAAAGCGTTATCGAGGCTCATCATCCTTTTGGCGTGGGTAATCTTTTTGAGACCCGACCCATCCACAGCAGCACCCACTTGGCTGTTGGGGCTATCGGCGCGGATGAGATGCGGAAATGCAGCTTCTAATTCATTGTTACGGCGCACCAGCGCATCATATTCCGCGTCGGAAATTTCAGGCGCATCTTCCGCATGATAGCGCTTATTGTGGTACGCAATCTGTTTCGCCAAGCGCATCAGCTCATTGGCGGCATCTGCCTCAGTCACGCCATTACTCCAGAAAGCGAGATCATACGGCCTCCAAAAGCCGCACGGCCTGCGCCCTTGCCTCGTCTGTCACCTCTGCGCCGGACAGCATACGGGCGATTTCTTGACGGCGGGCTTCGGCGTCCAGCAAGGTAACACCGGTGCGCGTCACCGTGCCTTGGCTCGATTTCGCGATGAAATAATGCGCCTTTCCTTTGGCAGCGACCTGCGGGCTGTGCGTCACAGCCAATAATTGCGTGCGGGTCGCAAGGCGCGCCAGGCGTTCGCCAATCGCCGCAGCAACGGCGCCACCAACGCCGCGGTCAATTTCGTCGAAGATGATTGTCGCGGCCCCGCCCTCTTCGGCCAAGGCAACTTTCAGCGCGAGGATGAAACGCGACAATTCCCCGCCTGACGCAATCTTCGCCAAAGGCGCAAATGGTGCACCGGGGTTAGTCGAAATCAGAAACTCGACGCGATCCATGCCATAGGCCGTCCAGCGGTCTTCAGGCAATTTCTCCACCGCGGTCTGAAACTGCGCGGCATCGAGCTTTAATGGCGCAAGTTCATTCTTCACCGCGGCGTCCAGCTTGACCGCTGCTGCCGCACGGACATCCGACAATGCGCTTGCGGATTCGACATAGGCGGCGTGCTTGGCCACGACCTCCGCTTCCAGCACCGCAAGTCCCTCGCCGCCTGCCTGTATCGACTGCAACTGCGCCGTCAGCTTTTCCTGCAACGCAATAATGCCGTCGGGCGCAATATTATGCTTACGGGCCAAAGCCCTTAACTCAAACAAGCGTTCCTCAATTTCATCAAGCCGTGCTGGTTCATATTCAATCGCCCGCGCGGCCGCGTTTAACTTATCCTCGGCCTCGCTCGCCTCAATAACCGCGCGGTCCAATGCGGTCAGCGCCTCAGCCAGCAAAGGGTGGGCGTCTGCGAGCCGGTCCAATTTGCGCGCCGCACCTCGGATTAAAGACAGGCCGCTCTTCGGACCGTCAAAGCTCTCCAAAACAGCTTTTAGGTCTTCGGCAATACGCTCGCCTTTTTGCATGTCAGACCGCTCGCCCGCGAGTTGCTCTTCCTCGCCAGCTTGTGGGTTGAATGCGGCAAGTTCGGCCACCGCATGTTCCAACCATTCCCGGTCGCGCGCTGCGTTTTCGAGCGCTTCACGGGCAATATCCAAGCGCGATTTGGCATCCTGCCATGCGGCAAAATTGGCCGATACCGTTGCGGTATCGCTGCGGCCGAAGGCGTCCAAAAGCCCGCGATGCCCGCGCGGGTTTAACATGCCGCGATCATCATGCTGGCCGTGTATTTCAACCAAAGCCGCGCCAAGTTCTCGCAACAATGCGGCCGAACAAGGCTGGTCATTGATAAACGCCTTGCTACCGCCATCGGCCTTTACCGAGCGGCGGATTATTAAAGGCTCATGGCTGTCGATATCGATGTCATTGTCGGCAAGGAACGCCGCGACATGGGCCGAAGACTCAAAACTGGCGGTCACCTGCGCCTTGTCGGAACCTGATCGCACCAAACCACTATCGGCGCGCGCGCCAAGGGCAAGACCAAGCGCATCCAACAAAATCGATTTACCGGCCCCGGTTTCTCCCGTGAGCACGCCAAGACCGCCTGCGAATTCCAAGTCCAGTGCCTCGATCAGCACGACATCGCGGATCGAAAGCCCCGTTAGCATGGCATTACGCGGCGGGGGCGTTCTTCTGTATCAAATCATAGGCACGGGCATACCATTCGCTACCGGGATAATTGGCGCCCAAAACGGCCGCGGCCTTTTTTGCCTCTTCCGGCACGCCCATCGCAAGATAGCTTTCGGTCAAACGATACAGCGCCTCAGGTGCGTGCGTGGTCGTGTCATATTTGTCTACCACTTCGCGAAAGCGTACCGATGACGCCAGCCACAAGGCACGGCGTTGGTAGAAACGACCAATTTCCATTTCCTTGCCAGCAAGATGGTCACGGACAAGGTCAATCTTCAAGGTCGCGTCCGACGCATAACGCGATGTCGGGTAACGGCGTTGCACTTCGCCCAAAGCGGCCAATGCTTGCTCTGAAATTTTCTGATCGCGCGTGACGTCGCTGATTTGCTCATAATAAGACAGAGCAATCAAATAATATGCGTATGACGCGTCCTTGTTACCCGGATGGATCGACAGGAAACGGCGCGACGATTGGATCGACTCATTATATTTCTGCGCCATATAATAGCTAAAGGCGCTCATAAGCTGGGCGCGGCGGGCCCATGGCGAATAAGGGTGCTGACGCTCCACTTCGTCAAACAAGGCCGCAGCGACTTCATATTGCTTGTTATCGAGCTTATCCTTGGCAGCCGTATAGAGCGTATTGACGTCACGCGCGACATAACGGGTGTTGCTACCCGGCTTTGCCCCGCCGCCGCCAAGACCGAGCGCAGCGCAACCGGAAAGCAAGGAAGATGCGGCCAATACCGCGATGGGCAGAAGGAATTTTTTGTTCATGAATGTTCCCTAGATAATCTTGCCCGCGCCGCCAAGCCTTTTGCTTGGCACGGCGCATAAACACGCATGCAGCGTGGCCGAGATATTCTGTATCGGTGATGAATTGCAGCGCAATGGGCCAAAAAAAGGGGCCGCCGAAGCAGCCCCTTTTCTTCTCTTATCCTTTACGGATTTAATCTTTCAAGAAAGCTGGAACATGGTCGGGATCGCCCCCGCCATTGTTGCCACCCTCTGACCGGTCTTGGCGTGGGCCACGATCGCCGCGACCTTCGCCGCGTCCGCCATCACGACGGGGACCACGGTCGCCACGGCCTTCACCGCGTCCACCTTCACGACGTGGACCACGATCGCTGCGCTCGCTCTTTTCGCGCGGCGGGCGTGTGTCTTCGAGCTCTTCACCAGTTTCCTGATCAACAACGCGCATCGACAGGCGAACCTTGCCGCGTGGGTCGATTTCGAGAACCTTGACCTTAACGTCCATGCCTTCGCTGACGACGTCCGTAACCTTCTCGACGCGCTCATTGCGCATTTCGCTGACATGGACGAGACCATCCTTGCCACCCATGAAGTTTACGAAAGCACCGAAATCGACCAGATTGACGACCTTACCGTCATAAATCTTGCCGACTTCTGCTTCTTCAACGATGCCCGAAATCCACTTACGAGCGGCTTCGATTTGCGACAGGTCCGACGACGAAATCTTGATGAGACCTTCGTCATCAATGTCGACTTTCGCACCGGTGGTCGCAACGATTTCACGAATGACCTTGCCGCCGGTACCGATGATGTCGCGGATCTTCGCTTTGTCGATCTGCATCGTTTCGATACGTGGAGCATGTGCGGACAGTTCGCCGCGTGCTTCGCCCAATGCCTTGGCCATCTCACCAAGGATGTGCGCGCGGCCTTCCTTGGCTTGGTGCAATGCAGTTTCAAAGATTTCGCGGGTAATACCGGCAATCTTAATATCCATCTGCATCGTTGTGATGCCTTCGGACGTACCAGCTACCTTGAAATCCATATCGCCGAGATGATCTTCGTCACCCAAGATATCTGACAGAACTGCGAAATCCTTACCTTCAAGGATCAAGCCCATTGCGATACCCGAAACCGGACGCTTGATGGGAACGCCGGCGTCCATCATCGCAAGACTTCCGCCGCAAACCGATGCCATCGACGATGAGCCGTTCGACTCTGTGATGTCGCTGGTCAAACGGATTGTGTACGGGAACTCATCCTTGCTTGGCAGCACTGGGTGCAGCGCACGCCATGCAAGCTTACCATGACCAACTTCGCGGCGACCAGGCGCACCGAAACGGCCAACTTCACCGACGCTGTAGGGCGGGAAGTTATAATGCAGCATGAAGCTCTCATAATGCAGGCCGCCAAGACCGTCGATCATCTGCTCTGCGTCCTTGGTGCCCAAAGTGCAGGTCGCGATGGTTTGCGTTTCGCCGCGTGTGAACAAGGCAGAACCATGTGCGCGTGGCAAGAAATGCGTTTCTGAAACGATTGGACGGATTTGCGTGGTAGTGCGTCCATCGATACGCGTGCCGTCTTTAAGGATGGCGCCACGCACGATTTCTGCTTCCAGCTTCTTCATCAACTTGCCAGCGGCCATTTGGTCCTGCGGGCTTGCATCTGCGAAAGCTTCCTTTGCCGTTGCGCGTGCAACATTCAACGCGTTCGAACGGGCTGACTTGTCGGTCAGCTTGTACGCAGCGGCAATATCCTTGCCGATAAGCTTCTTCAGCTTATCTTTGGCAGCGGAAAGATCCGCCTGCTCTGGCATAGACCAAGGCTCTTTCGCAGCTTGTTCGGCAAGCTTGATGATGGCCTTGACGACTTCCTTACATGCGTCATGCGCAAACAGAACGGCGCCAAGCATGATTTCTTCCGAAAGCTCATTGGCTTCGGATTCAACCATCATCACCGCGTCATAGGTGGCGGCCACAACCAGGTCGAGATCGCCCTCGGCAACCTGCGCATCGGTTGGGTTCAGAATATATTCGCCGTTCAGATAGCCCACACGGGCTGCGCCGATGGGGCCCATGAATGGAACGCCCGAAATGGTCATCGCAGCCGATGCGGCTACAATCGCCAGAATATCGGGCTCATTTTCACCATCATAGCTAAGAACCTGCGCAATCGCATTGATTTCATTGTAGAAACCTTCTGGGAACAGCGGACGAAGTGGACGGTCGATCAAACGCGAGACCAAAGTTTCCTTTTCAGTCGCCCCACGTTCACGCTTGAAAAAGCCACCGGGAATACGGCCAGCTGCGGAATATTTTTCTTGATAGTGAACGGTGAGCGGGAAGAAATCCTGGCCATCCTTCACGGACTTTGCGGCGGTAACCGCGCAAAGCACAACAGTTTCGCCGAGCGATGCCATAACAGCGCCGTCAGCTTGACGGGCAACTTTGCCCGTTTCGAGTGTCAGGGTTTGTCCGCCCCACTCGATTGATACAGTCTTCGTATTAAACATATATTTTCCTTTGACCCGCATGCCCAATGCGATGCGGGGCCTCTTGAGTTGCGGAAATACCGATCCGCCGCGGATGGGGCATTTTCGAGCCCCGATGACAGTCCAGCCTCATTGCTGAAATGCCCTTTTCATGCGCATTCGAAGTTTTTTCTTGAAGGCGCAAAACGCAAACGGCCCGCCGAGGCGGGCCGAGAGTGGATTTATTTGCGAAGGCCGAGCTTCGCGATGAGGGCCGCATAACGCGAACCATCAATTTTTTTCAGATAGTCGAGAAGCGAACGACGCTTGTTCACCATTTGAAGAAGGCCACGACGCGAGTGATTGTCTTTGTGGTGGTCTTTGAAATGGCCAGTCAGGGTATTGATACGGTCGGTCAGGATTGCAACCTGCACTTCTGGTGATCCGGTATCGTTTGGCTCGCGTGCGTGCTCTTTTATAACCTGGGCTTTACGTTCTGCAGTAATAGACATATTTTTCCTTCGAACATCATGGAGTTAGGTTAAAGCCACGCACGGTCTTTAAAATCCCGTCGACGTTCTCCACCAGCGCTATAGGCCGCAAATTTGCGCCCCTCGCCCAATGTAGCCCATCTTTCATGGCAATCCCGGTCAAGACGCGGCCCTGTTGGATCGCCCTTGCCTGTTCCGGGGAGAGATTAAGAGCCGGGATGTCGACCAGCCCTGCCTCTATCGGCAAGATAATGTCTTCTTGCGCGGCTCCTTGGCCGAATGCATTCAGTTTGTCCAGCGAAATCGCGCTTTCCAAGTTGAACGGCCCAGCGCGTGTACGGCGTAGCATCGCCACATGACCAACGGTGCCGACCGCATATGCGATATCCCGCGCCAGGCTTCGAATATATGTGCCTTTTGAGACATTGGCGGTGAGTGTGACGGAATCCAACCCGTCAATGGCCGTATCCTTATGAATATATAGCTCATGCACCGTAACGGTCCGCGATTGCATCGCAACGACCGCACCAGCCCGCGCCAAGTCATAGGCACGCTGGCCGTCGATCTTTATCGCTGAATAAGCAGGCGGGATTTGTTCAATGGGCCCTGTAAATTGAGCCAGCGCCGCTTCGACTTGCGCCAAGCTCGGACGATATTCAGATGTTGCGACCACCTCCCCTTCGGCATCCAATCCGCTGGTTTCTGCGCCAAAGCAAATCGTAAAGTCATAGGATTTGGATGCGTCGAGCATACGCCCGCATAATTTGGTCGCTTCGCCCAGAGCAATGGGTAGAACCCCCGTGGCCAAAGGATCAAGCGTACCACCATGGCCAACCTTGACCTTGCCAAAGCCTGCTTCACGCAAATTGCGCTTTACCGCAGCCACCGCCTGTGTTGAGCCCAAGCCAAGCGGTTTATCGAGGATGATCCAGCCATGCATGCGAGGCTATCGTCCTGCCCGCGCCTCATTAAAATGCTTACGGCACATGGCAATATAGCGGTCATCGCCACCAATTTCGGTTTGCGCGCCGTCAACAACCGCCTTGCCAAATTCGTCGACCCGCAAGTTCATCGTCGCTTTGCGCCCGCAATCGCAGACGCCCTTTAGCTCAACCAGACTGTCCGCTATGCCAAGCAAAGCGGCGGAACCGGGAAACAGCTCGCCCTGAAAATCTGTACGTAGACCGTAACACACAACCGGAATTCCGGCTTTGTCGGCAAGGCTTGCCGCTTGCCAGACCTGTTCCTTGCTCAAAAACTGCGCCTCATCGACCAATACGCAAGCCAATGGCGTTTTGGTGTGCTGGGCAAGCACCGCTTTTTCGATATCTGTTGTCGCGTCAAAGCGGCTGGCATCGCCTGCAAGGCCGATACGCGAACTAATCGCGCCAAAACCAGGCCTGTCATCAATGGCTGCCGTCCACAGCATGACATTCATGCCCCGTTCGCCATAATTGAACGCCGCTTGCAACAGTGTCGACGACTTGCCTGCATTCATCGATGCATAATAAAAATACAGCTTTGCCATTACACCGCGTCGCCAGCTGGCGCTTCTGCTTGATCTTCAGTCAAGTCCTGCTGGACCTTGGGCGCGCTTAATAAGGTTTCGATATGCGTTGCTTGGTCAAAACTGTCATCTGCAAGGAACTTCAGCTTTGCAGCATATTTCATGCTGACCCGCGCGGCGACTTCCTTTTGGAAAAACGCCGTATTCGTACGCAGCGCCTTTAATACCACAGCTTCATTCACCCCAAGCAACGGCTTAATGAATGCCGTCGCATGGCGCAAATCCGGGGACATCCGCACTTCGGTAACGCTAACGCTATGGCTATTGAGGACGTCGTCATGCACCTCACCACGCGCGAGCAGTTCCGACAATATATGCCGGAATTGCTCCCCTACACGTAGCAGGCGGACCGAACGGCCTTCGGGACCTGTGTCGTTATGTCTAGCCATGATATTCCCCGTTCAGGACCGAGCTAAAATCACAACGTCCGTTCACGCTCCTCGATCTCAAAGACTTCAAGCATATCGCCTGCTTTGACATCGTTGGTATCCGCCAAGACGACACCACATTCGAGGCCGGCACGGACTTCGTCGATATTGTCCTTGAAACGGCGCAGCGACGCAATGGTGGTTTTCGACACAATAACGTCTTCGCGGGTAAGACGCGCGTGCAGACCCTTTCTGATGATACCCTCGGTGACCAAAAGACCAGCGGCCTTGTCGCGCTTGCCGGATTTGAACACGTCCTTGACCTCGGCGCGTCCAACGACGGTTTCGATGATTTCTGGTCCCAATTCGCCCGCCATCTCTTTGGCGATGTCGGCGGTCAGATGATAGATCACGTCGAAATATTTCAAACGCACACGGTCACGCTTTGCCAACGCAGCTGCCTTGGCGTTCGGACGCACGTTGAAGCCGATAAGCGGCGCATTTGAAGCTGCCGCCAACAACATGTCGGACTCGGTGATACCGCCGACACCCGCCAGCAATACACGAACCTTGATGTCGTCGGTCGAGATGTTGTTGAGCGCGGTGACGATTGCTTCGACCGAACCTTGGACATCGCCTTTGATAACCACTGGATATTCCTTCGCGCGCGTGGCGGACAGATTATCAAATAGATTTTCAAGATTTGGTGTGACTTGCGCGGTGCGAACCTTGGTCGATTGCTCCTTACGATATAGAGCAACTTCGCGGGCGCGGGCTTCGTTTTCCACAACGGTCAGAACGTCGCCTGCCGAAGGCACACCCGTAAGGCCAAGCACTTCAACGGGTGTTGCAGGGCCAGCTTCGGATACTTGCTGTCCCTTTTCATTAACCAAAGCGCGCACTTTACCGCTTTGCGCGCCAACGACGAAAATATCGCCGCGCTTCAGCGTGCCGCGCTTCACCAGCACGGTTGCCACAGCACCGCGGCCCTTATCGAGCTGCGCTTCGACCACAACGGCTTCCGCCGCGCGGTCTGGATTAGCTTTCAGCTCCATAAGCTCGGCCTGCAAAGCAAGCTTTTCAAGCAATGTGTCGAGGCCCGTCTTCTTCAAGGCGGAAACTTCAACATCTTGAACGTCGCCGCCCATCGCTTCGACCACAACCTCATGCTCCAGCAAACGCTCGCGCACTCTTTGTGGATTTGCGCCGTCCTTATCGATCTTATTGATCGCAACAATCATCGGCACATTTGCAGCCTTAGAATGCTTAATGGCTTCAATCGTCTGCGGCATGAGGCCATCATCAGCAGCGACCACCAAAATGACAATGTCGGTCACCGAAGCGCCGCGCTGACGCATTTGCGTAAATGCTTCATGGCCTGGCGTATCGAGGAAGGTAATGACTGCGCCATCCTTTGTCTTCACCTGATAGGCGCCGATATGTTGCGTAATACCGCCCGCTTCGCCGGATACGACATTTGCGCCGCGCAAAGCATCCAGCAAGGACGTCTTACCATGGTCGACATGCCCCATGACAGTCACCACCGGTGGCCGCGGCTTCAATGTGTCCGCGCTGTCTACATCGTCATCATGGAAGATGTCGACGTCGGCATCCGAGACGCGTGTGATATTGTGACCAAATTCTTCGACCAACAATTCTGCCGTGTCTTGGTCAATGGTCTCGTTGATCGTGATCGGCATGCCCATTTTGAACAGGGCTTTGACAAGATCACTGCCCTTTTCTGCCATACGGTTGGCAAGTTCCTGCACCGTGATGGTTTCCGGAACGACCACGTCACGGGTTTGCTTAACCTGTGCCTGACGATTACCGCCGCCATGCAGACGCTTTTCCTTTTCGCGCGCACGTTTCAGCGCGGCAAGTGAGCGAGCGCGTGCGCCGTCATCACCTTCAAGCGCACGGGTAACAGTAAGCTTACCAGACTGGCGGCGATCATCCGCTGCACCGCGTGTTGGACGGTGCGGCGCCTTTTTGATTTCTTCACGCTCACGCTCTGGGCGCTTGGGTGCTTCTACGGGTGTAAAGCGACGCGGTGCAGGCGTTGCATCTTCTTTGTTGAACTCTTCGACACTGGGCTCGTCGCGATCAGCAGCGACAGGTGCGACTGCTTCAGCAGCGACGGGAGCCGGCGATGCAGCAGCCTCCTCACGGTTGGCTTGGGCGCGCTGACGCTCTTCTTCGGCGCGCTGCGCACGTTGCTCCGCTTCGCGGCGGCTGCTTTCCTCCAACATTGCCAAACGCGCCTCTTCGGCTTCGCGCAGCAGCTTTGCCTGACGCTCCTGACGGCTGAGCATGTCATTGCTTGTGGGGCGCGCCTTGGGCGCCGGGTCGGCCGCAGGGGCAGGTGCGGCCGTTACGGGTGCGGCAACAGGCGGTGGAGGTGGCGGGGGTGCCGCAGTTTCGGGCTCAGGGGCATAACCTGGCTTACCGACAAGTTTTTTGCGCTTCACCTCAACCACAACCTTGTTGGTGCGGCCATGGCTAAAGGTCTGTTTCACTTCGCCGGACTCTAGCGAGCGGCTCAAAGTGAGCGGCTTGCGCGTCAAAGTCGGCTTATCATTATTTTCATCACTCATCGAAACAGAACCCGTCCTTACTCAGTCAATTGCGGAGATGTCAGTATCGTTGCCCCGCAAGTCCGCAGCCAAAGCAGCGGAATCGAATGGCGCATTACTGCATCCTTTGAAATTTAGCCAGCGTCCAAGATGATGCATCACCCGCTCCGCCGCTTTTTGGTTAATCAATGCAACATGCACAGCATTTTGCCGTCCAAGCGCGGCCGACAATGCATCCCGGTCCACAGGCAGCTTCACACCGCCCTTTCCGGTACCTTCGGCGTCTTCACCCACGCGCCATGCTTGGTCGCGTTTGCCGCTACCATCGGCACTGGCATCCGATGCATGCAATAACAGCTTAACCTGCCCACTACGCGATGCGGAATCGATCTTCTCTGCACCCAAGATGAGGTGCCCTGCCCGCGCTTCCAAACCGAGCCGGTCCAGAAAAACCTTTTCCAAACCGCGATCAATGCGGCCCGTCAGGTCATCGATAATCTCAATCTTGTCCGTTTTGAACGCCCGGCGCAGCAATCCGGCGAGCTTACCCTTGGCAATTGCCTTGGACAATTCCTCACCGGAAACGCCTATCCACGCACCGCGACCGGGTGCCTTTGCGAACAGGTCAGGTGCGATACTGCCATCAGGGCCGAGGGCAAGCCTGATGAGCTGGGCACGTGTCCCATGCTCACCTGACAATATGCACTTCCTTATTGGGGAGTGTCGGTTCTCATTGAGAGTTGTCCGCTGCAACCGCGTCCTCCTCTTCGAACCAATGCGCGCGAGCAGCCATGATGATTTCATTGCCCTGCTCTTCAGACAGACCAAAGGTCGCCAATATGCCTGCCTTATCTTCGGTACGGTTCCGCCGCACTTCGCGATCGCTCCGCTCATTGCGACGTGGCTCGCGCGCTTTCTGGATCAGCTCATCGGTGGCAAGGTCCGCCAAATCGTCAAGCGTCTTGATGCCAGCCTTGCCCAGAACGACCAACATTGCTTCGGTCAGGATAGGCAGCTCGGCAACGGCGTCTTCTACACCCAATGCACGGCGCTCGGCGCGGTTTGCCTCTTCGCGGCGATCCAGCGCTTCTTGCGCACGACTTTGCAATTCTTCGGCCAAACCGTCGTCAAAGCCTTCAATCGCAGCGATTTCAGCGGCATCGACATAAGCGACTTCTTCCAATTCGCTAAAGCCTTCGGCAACCAGCAATTGCGCCAGCGTTTCGTCCACATCCAACTCTTGCTGGAACATTTCGGAGCGCTCGACAAATTCCTTCTGCCGTTTCTCGCTCGATTCCGCTTCGGTCATGATGTCGATGCCACGGCCGGTAAGCTGCGACGCCAGACGAACATTCTGTCCGCGACGGCCAATGGCGAGGCTCAATTGATCGTCAGGAACGACAACTTCGATACGGCCTTCTTCTTCATCGATAACAACGCGGCTGACCGTTGCGGGCTGCAGCGCGTTCACGATGAATGTTGCTGTGTCTTCCGACCATGGAATGATGTCGATTTTTTCGCCCTGCATTTCCTGCACAACGGCCTGAACGCGGCTACCCTTCATGCCGACGCAGGCGCCGACGGGGTCAATGCTGCTGTCATAGCTGATGACGCCAATCTTGGCGCGGCTACCGGGGTCACGGGCTGCAGCCTTGATCTCAATGACACCGTCATAGATTTCAGGCACTTCTTGCGCGAACAATTTCTTCATGAAATCAGGATGCGCACGGCTCAACAGAATCTGTGGACCGCGATTTTCACGCTGCACCTTCATGATCAGCGCGCGGACGCGATCTCCACCGCGAACGACTTCGCGTGGGATTTGCTGATCGCGGCGAATAACGCCTTCTGCGCGGCCAAGGTCAACAACGACATGGCCAAATTCAACCGACTTCACGACGCCGGTGATGATTTCGCCGGTGCGGTCCTTAAACTCTTCAAACTGGCGCTCACGCTCTGCGTCGCGCACCTTTTGGAAGATAACCTGCTTAGCCGACTGCGCATCAATACGGCCCAAATCCACAGCGGGCAGCGGATCGACGATGAAGTCGCCAACGACGGCGCCCTTTTGCAATTTATCCGCCTGCTTCAGGTCGACTTGCTTAAAATAATCCTCGACCTCTTCGACGACTTCTACAACGCGCCACAGACGCAAGTCACCGGTTTGGGTGTCCAGCTTCGCACGGATGTCATTTTCGGCCCCATAACGCGCCCTAGCAGCACGCTGGATAGCTTCTTCAAGCGCTTCGATAACGATCGCCTTGTCGATCATCTTTTCGCTGGCAACCGCATTGGCAATTGCAAGCAATTCAGCCTTGTTGGCGGCAATACTACTGGCCATGTTCTTAGTCTTCCTGTGCTTCGTCGTGAATGGGTTCAGCCTCTACATCGTCCACCCCATCGCTGTTGATGGGGGCAGTCGACGCAATCAGGCGGTCTGTCAAGAGCAGCTTGGCATGGCCAAGTGCAGAAAATGCGAAGGTTAGGCGTCCTGCCTTGCGGTCATCGATATGAATATTTTCACCATCGACCCCGGCGAGATCACCGCGAATATTCTTGCGGCCATCCATCGGCTCGCTCAGTTCGATCTTTGCCTCATGTCCAACCCAATCGGAGAAATCGGCAAGGCGCGTCAACGGCCGGTCAATACCGGGCGAGCTCACTTCAAGACGATACGCTTCGACAATTGGGTCCAACTCGTCAAAAAGATCGGAGATACGATGCGAGAGCGCCGCACAATCATCGATATTGAGCTGACGCGTTTCAGGACGCTCGGCCATCACTTGCAAGGTAGGCTCATCACTGCCCTGCGCGCCGTTGGAAAACCACGCCACGCGCACCAAGGCAAAGCCAAGCGCTTCCGCCTCGGGCGCAATCAAACTGCTCAGCTTATCCAGATCAGGCAAAATCAGACTTTCTTATTCGACGTGCAATAACAATTCGCGCCGGCCCCAGTGGCGCCAGCCCTTCCAAGTTCTCACAATGTAAGGATGAAGGCCGTATAGCCCCGAAAACTTTCATATGCAAGTGTCTTGCACATCATGCCCTCACCCACCAATTGGGAACGGTATAAATAAAATGGAGCTTTGCAACATGTCCAAATTGTCTTTCCTAATCAGCGCATCATTTCTGGCCGCCGCCTGCCAGCCTTCGATGAGTGACGCCGCCCTTGCAGACGCCAACGGCGCGCCCTTTGATGTTACAGTGGTATCTGATTTCGACGAACCTTGGGCCATGACATTCGTCCCCGGAACGCCTTATGCGCTCGTGACCGAGAAAAAGGGTAAGTTGAAGCTTTGGCAAAATGAAGGTCCCGTTGTCGATGTCGAAGGCGTTCCTGCGGTTGCTTATGGCGGCCAAGGTGGCCTTGGCGATGTTGTCCTGCACCCTCAATTTGCCAAAAACAAATTGGTCTATCTCAGCTTTGCCGAAGCCGGCGAAGGTGGTTTTGGCGCGGCTGTTGTCCGCGGCAAGTTGGACGTGGCCAGCGCAAAGCCAGTTCTAACCGACGTTCAAATCATCTGGCGCCAAGCACCCAAGGTCATGGGACAAGGCCATTATGGCCATCGCCTCGCCTTCGGTCCGGACGGCATGTTGTATATAAGCAGCGGCGAGCGGCAGAAATTTGACCCCGCACAGGATCTCAACCAAAATCTTGGAAAGATTGTCCGCTTGACCGACAACGGCCTAGTCCCGTCGGACAACCCCTTTTACGGCCAAGGCAGTGTAAAATCGCAAATCTGGTCGTACGGACATCGCAATCCGCTGGGTATTGCCTTTGATGCAAAGGGCCGTTTGTGGAACCAAGAAATGGGTCCCGCGGGCGGCGATGAACTAAACTTGGTCAAAAAAGCAGCCAATTACGGCTATCCAACGGTGTCGAATGGCGACCATTATGATGGAAGGAACATCCCCGACCACGCCGCAGGCGATGGATTTGAAGCGCCCAAGGTTACATGGAACCTAGCCATTTCACCCGGTGGCTTGATGATTTATTCTGGCGACATGTTCAAAGCATGGAAGGGCAGCGCGTTTATCGGCGGCCTTGGTGCAAAGGCCTTGGTACGTGTTAAGCTGGACGGCGAAAATGCGGCAAAAGCAGACCAATGGGACATGGGCGCGCGTATCCGCGAAGTCGAACAGGGTCCCGATGGCGCTATATGGTTGCTGGAAGACGAACGTGCTAGTTCGCAGGGCCGCTTGTTGAAGCTGACCCCGAAAAAATAAGCAATTAGCGGCGGCGCTTTATTGCGCCGCCGTCACCGTACCCGTTAAATCAGCCAGAAAAGTCCGGACGCGTTTGGCGTTCATCCCCAAGTCGCTTTGCCCGACACGGCTAACGGAGCGCATATCAACAATGCTGCCTTCTCCGGTATCTGATGGGCGAACGCGCAGCACGACATCATCCTTGAATTGGAAAAATGCGCTGGTTTCGGTTGCCTCCAAGCGGCCTTCTTCAGGCAAGGAAACAGCGACATCCCAACCACGTGCTTTGGCCAGACGCTCCGCCTTGGCAATCACCACCGGCACCGTTTCATTCACGCGAACCGAGCGGATGTCGCCATAATCCTTTTGATGCACCATCGCCCAGCGTTGTTCCGGCGTTAGGCCGCGCATCTTTGGATCGTCCGCACCCGGAACATTATCAAGATTATCGGCCCGCAATTGTAGTGTCTTAAAGACCGGTAGGTCAGCGAGATCTGTCGACACATCATGTATCGCAGGCACGGTCAGCGCCTTGACAAAAAAAGTGCCTATCCAACCAACATACACCAAAGCGACCAGCATCCCAACCAAGCACCTTATGCGCGATGAGCGGGTATACGATTTACGAACGCGCCACATTTGCAGAAGGCCAAGCAAAATGGCGGCTATTCCCAACAGAAACGCACCAGCGACACCCTTCAGCCCCGATGTATAGGCCCAGAAACCCCAGCCCGTGCCAACCGCGGCAACCGCGCCCCAAAGCAGCGCACCGACGCCGGCAATAAGCACCAGATACCCAAGAATATCTTTTTGAGCCCGCGGCTCCTGTGAGGATTTCGCGTTTACTGTCGCTTGGGGCGCTTGCTGATCGGTCAAATTCTCTCTCCTGCGTGACGAAACCGTATAAGCCCCGCATGCTAATGGATGTTCCGTCGAAAGGCAATTTACGGCGACTTTATTGTCGGCGACATGATATTCGATTGGACAAACATCGCCCGCAATGACAGGGGACGCCGTTAATGTGTCCCTTATTTTCAGCAAGTATCCTATGCACATCACGTCCCTTTTAGGCATATCCGCAGATGCGTTGAGCGCTTTACTCGATGATGCCTTCGGGACGGACCGGCATGCTCGAACGGCCTATTTGCTGCGCAAAGGCATGACCGCCATCGAGCATCTCTCCTTTGCAATTCTGGACAATGGAGAGCTTCTGGCGAGCATTCAGTGTTGGCCCGTGCGCGTTGGAAAGGCGGATCTTATCTTGGTCGGGCCAGTTGCTGTTGCCAGTAATCGCCAGAATGAAGGTCTTGGAACACAATTGATGCAATTGATGCTCCGCGCAGCAACACCGCAAGATGCTCCAATGGTGATGATTGGTGATCCAGAATATTATGGCCGTTTTGGATTTTCGTCCGACGACACGTCAGGTTGGACTTTACCTGGACCGTGGGAGCCTCGGCGTTTGCTTCTGCGCAATAGCAATAAGGTTGTTTTGCCAACACACGGCTTGCTTGGGCCTGCCGACTAAGCTTTGACGATTGGCCTGATTAGACGTATCGCCTTTCCATGCCGTATGAAGCCCCCGATCTAGCAAAGCTTACCCTGTCCGATATTGCGGAACTTGTCGCGACGCGAAAATTGCCGCCAGTGGAAAGCTGGGACCCCGTAAACACGGGCGACAGTGACATGCGGATCGCATCAGATGGCAAATGGTTTCATCAGGGCGGCGAAATTACCCGGCCGGCGATGGTCCGTGCCTTTTCCAGCCTATTACGCCGCGATGTCGATGGACGATATTGGCTGGTTACACCGCAGCAGAAGCTGTCGATCATTGTCGAAGATACCCCATTCATTGCCGTCGAACTGCAAAGCGACGGCGAAGGTTCAAAACGCAGCTTGGCGTTCCGGCTCAACAGCGACGATCTCATTTTTGCCGATGCCGACCACGCAATTGAGATGCGCGCGGACCTGCTATATGTGCATGTGCGTGGCGGCATGTGGGCAAAGCTTGCACGCCCCGTTTATTATGAACTCGCCAATTTGGCGCTCGCCGAGAATCCGGTAAACCCGAGCATCTGGAGTAAAGGCACACAATTCATGCTGGCTTCGTCGGCATGAACTGGCGGCAGCAACTGCAAATCGCGCTTGATCCAGCGCGCAGCATAGAGATTGAAGACGAACGGCATTTTGCCGTGAATACCCACCGCGCCGCGGCGGTTTTGATCCCCATAACGGACCGCGCCGAACCTGGCGTAATCTTAACGCAGCGCCCGACATGGTTGCGCAGCCATGCAGGCCAAGTGGCTTTTCCTGGTGGCAAGGTCGATGAAGGAGACGAAAATGCAATCGCGGCAGCCTTGCGTGAGGCACATGAAGAATTGTGCATTCCACCTGCGATGGTCGAGGTCATCGGTGTGGCGGACACCTATTTTTCCGGCAGCGGATACCGCATCGCTCCCGTAATTGGCGTGATCCCGCCCGACCTTGCGCTTCAACCCAACCCAGAAGAAGTCGAAGACTATTTTGAAGTGCCGCTTGCCTTCTTGCTTGACCCCGCCAATTCGGCTCGGAAAGAGGCGTCTTGGAATGGGCAACAACGTAGCTATTATGACATGCAATGGGGCGAACGACGGATATGGGGCGTGACGGCAGGGATCATAGCCAATCTCGTGCGGCGGCTGGCATGACGCCAGCGCGCCTTCCCGATGCCGCATGGCAGCATGCCGAGGGTCTGAAAAAGCTATTGGCTGCGTTGGATGATGCTCATGGAGGTCCGCGTTATGTGGGCGGCGCGGTGCGCGACACGCTGCTTGGTTTGCCGGTATCTGATATTGATATCGCCACGGCCTTGTTACCAAATGAAGTCATGAAACGCTTGCAAGATGCTGGAATCAAAGCCATTCCAACCGGCATTGAACATGGCACGGTCACAGCCGCTGTGGATGGCAAGAGTTACGAAATCACGACATTGCGGCGCGATGTGGCCACCGATGGCCGTCGCGCGACCGTTGCTTTTGCCACGGATTGGCAAGAAGATGCTGCCCGCCGAGATTTTACAATCAACGCATTATATGCGGACCCCAAAAACGGGGAAGTTTTCGATTATTTTGATGGGATAAGCGATCTCGAAGCGCGCAGATTGCGGTTCATCGGCGATGCCAATCAACGGATCGCTGAAGATTACCTGCGCATATTGCGCTATTTCCGGTTCCTTGCCCGATATGGTGGCGGTCAAATCGACGCCGACGCCATTCAAGCCTGCGCCAATGGCGCGCACGGGCTAACCGCCTTGTCACGCGAGCGCATCGCACAGGAACTTACACGCATATTAGGCTTGAAGGATCCGGTCGCATCGGTGACCCTGATGATCGCTAATGGAATCTTTACACCATTTTTGCCCGAACTATCGGCTAGCGCCGCCAATGACCTGCTGCGCCTAGTAAAGCGCGAGGCACAATGTGCGCAGCCTGTTTCGCTCCCTGCACGCTTTTTGGCCTTGTTGAACCGCGACATAGTTGCGGTTGATAAGGTGGCGGCGCGGTTGAAGCTGTCCAACAAAATGCGCGAAGGCTTTGCCCAAAGGTTGCGTGCAGATGCCCCAACACCCACCAATATCCGCGCCATCGCCTATCGCGCCGATATCGACACTGCGCGCGATGCCGCGATGCTATATGCTAGCGATACTGAACTGCCGGAATGTCTCGCGCGGCTTGAACAATGGAACGTTCCAACGCTGTCGATCAAGGGCGGCGAACTTATTGCAATGGGCCTTCCCGCTGGACCTTTGGTTGCAAAAACACTGCAAGCGATTGAAGCCGCTTGGATACAAGAAGGCTTCCCCGATGCAACCCGCCAACGCGCACTGGCGGTTGAAATGGTCGATGCTTCTTTGCCCAAAAAGGCATAGGCAATTTAATCAATCAAATTGATTGTTCCGGGGAAATCCCTGCGGCGGCAATCGGCCTGCGGCACCGCGTGCCACCCGCCATAATGACATGTCATTCTCTGTCCGCATCCGCCCACTGTCGCCACCCATGGTCCAGCTGAGCCCTTCGCTCATACGGAAACACACCGCATCTGCAAGCCCGCCATCTTTATATCGCTGCAAGGTGACGCCCTGCCCTTTGGACATTTCAGGGATTTCGGTCATAGGGAACACGACCAGTTTCCGGTTATCGCCCACTACGGCAACATATTGATCGCGCAAGGCGGCCTCGTCCGCAGTTTCCGGCGGCGCTGGCCGGACCACTTTCAGCCGCGTACCGGGCTTCAATGTCACAACGCCGCGTCCTTTACGTGTCTCAGCGATAACTTCGCTCATACGCGCAATAAAGCCTTTGCCAGTGGTGGCAGCCAGCAGCATCCGGCCATCGGCAACTGCAGGCAGAACGGCGACAATATCGTTCCCCGCTTCAATGTCGATCATCGTGCTCACAGGCTCACCAAAACCGCGCGCACCGGGAAGTTTTTCAGCGCCCAAGGTGTAAAAACGGCCATTTGCTGTGGCAATAAGGATCTTGTCCGTGGTCTGCGCATGGAACGCAAAGGCCGGCCCATCGCCTTCTTTGAACTTAAAATCTGCGCGCACCGAAAGGTCAGCATGACCCTTCATCGCCTTGATCCAGCCGCGTTTCGACATGATGACGGTCACGGGCTCGCGTTCCACAAAGGCCTCGAGCGAAATTTCGCGCGCCTGCCCTGCTTCTTCCAAACTTGTCCGGCGGCGACCGAGTTTGGTTTCTTCGGCGTAATTCTTACGCAGCGCCGACAGGTCTTTTCTCAAACGCTTCTTTTGGAGCGCAGGGCTATCGATCAGCTTTACCAAATCTTCTCGTTCGGCTTCTAAGGCTTCAAGCTCGCGCCGCAGCTCCATTTCCTCAAGCCTGCGTAGCGACCGCAAACGCATGTTCAAAATGGCCTCAGCCTGACGGTCATTCAATTGGAATTCCGCCATCATGACGGGCTTGGGCTCATCCTCGGTCCGGATAATCTCAATAATGCGGTCAAGATTAAGGAATGCAATGATATAGCCTTGAAGCAGCTCCAGCCGCGCGTCGATCTTCTCAAGCCGATGCTGAGACTTGCGGACAAGCACTTCAATCTGGTGCCGCAACCAGTGCCGCAAGACTTCGCCTAAGCCCATAACCTTAGGCGTGCGGTCGGCATCCAAAACGTTCATGTTCAATGAAAAACGCGTTTCCAAATCGGTCAGGCGGAACAACGCGTTTTTTAGATCTTCAGGATCAACATTGCGGCTTTTCGGTACAAGCACAATGCGCACATGCTCGTCGCTTTCATCGCGAATGTCATCCAAAATAGGCAGCTTCTTATCGGCAATGAGCTGCGCGATCTGTTCAATCAGCTTGCCCTTTTGCACTTGATAGGGAATTTCAGACACGACCAACTGCCATGTCCCGCCGGGCAGTTTTTCAACGCCGGTTGGTTCCCATCCTGTGTCATCCTGCCAGCCATTCGAGAAACGCGCGCGCACACGCATCGCCCCGCGGCCCGAAGCATAAGCAGCGCTGATCACCGATGGACTATCCACCAGCACACCGCCGGTCGCAAAATCAGGGCCCCGGACAATCTCCATCAATTGGTCATGGCTGGCCTGCGGATTTTCAATCAACAGCATCGCGGCGTCAATAATTTCAGCGGCATTATGTGATGGAATGCTTGTCGCCATCCCCACAGCAATCCCGCTGGCGCCATTGGCCAATAAGTTCGGGAACAAGCCGGGCATGACCTCTGGCTCTTCATCTTCGCCATTATAGGTTGGCCGAAAATCGGTCGCGTTTTCGTCGAGCCCGTTCATCAGCTCAATCGCCGTCTTTGTCAGCCGCGCTTCGGTATAACGGTAGGCAGCAGCATTATCGCCGTCGATATTACCAAAATTGCCTTGCCCGTCGACCAATGGGTAACGCAGCGAGAATGTCTGCGCGAGGCGCACCATCGCGTCATAAACCGACTGGTCGCCGTGCGGGTGATATTTACCAATAACGTCACCGACAACCCGCGCGCATTTCTTATACCCGCTGGCAGGATCAAGCTTTAACAGGCGCATCGCCCACAACAAACGCCGGTGCACGGGCTTAAGCCCATCACGCAAGTCCGGCAGCGACCGCGCGGTAATCGTCGACATTGCATAGATCAGGTAGCGCTCCGACAAAGCCGCATCAAACGGCGCATCGACTATCGCGTCAAACGGATCTTCTGCTGGAGCATCAACAATATCAGACATGCATAAGCCGATAGCGGGCCAGCCCGCAGTCGCAAAGCAACGATTTCAGCAATCCACAGCTAAATGCAATTTTCCAAATATATTCATCGATAATCGCGTTGCCACAAAGCCACACACACATGGTAAAATATTTCAAATTTATGTCTTTGCTGGACTTTGCGCGGCAAAGTGCCAGATTCCCATCAGTCTTTCAAAATATGCATAAATCGGGGAAATCAAATGAAGACGCATAAGCTTATTTCAGCATTGGCAGTGACGGTTTCGACCACTGCTCTTTTTGTAGCATCGGCAAATCCAGCCTTTGCGCAAGACAGCGCACCGCAAGATACCAACACTGAAGAAGCCACTGGTGTAGATGCTATCATCGTTACCGGTACACGCCGTACCGACCGCACCGTTGCCGATAGCACCGTTCCTGTTGACGTAATTTCGGCGGAAGCTTTGTTGAACAGCGGCCAGACCGAAACCAACAAATTGCTGAACCAGCTGGTGCCATCATTCAACTTTCCGCAACCGTCGCTGACGGACGGAACGGACTCCTTGCGCCCTGCAACACTGCGTGGCCTTGCGCCGGATCAGGTTCTGGTGCTGGTCAATGGCAAGCGCCGTCACCAGTCCGCCCTCGTCAACCTAAACGGCTCTGTTGGCCGTGGTTCGACCGCAGTTGACCTTAACACCATTCCGCCACTGGCCATTGAACGCCTCGAAGTGCTGCGTGATGGTGCGGCTTCGCAATATGGTTCCGATGCCATTGCCGGCGTCATCAACGTCCAATTGAAAAAAGGCATGGGCGGCCGTGCGCAGGCAACATTTGGCAAGTATATCACTAAAATGGAAGATGTGGGCCAAGTTGACACTGTGTCGCTGACAACTGGCCTCTCTGACAACCCAACGATCACCTACACCGGCGAAGACCGTAAACGGAACGACGGTGACACATATACATTCGCTTCGAACTTCGGCCTTCCATTGGGTGAAAGCGGTTATTTGAACCTGACAGCGGAGTATAAGGACCGCTCACCCACCAACCGTTCCGGACCAGACATTCGCCGCAACTATTTCGCGGCGGGCGATCCACGCGAAGCAACTTTTGACCGTTATGCCCACCGTTATGGCGATGGCGTATCCAAAGACCTGAATTTCTTCGTCAACGCGGGCTATGAGTTTTCCGATACTGCCGAATTCTATACATTCGGCAGCTATGGCGTGCGCGACGGTAATGGCGCCGGTTTCTACCGCCGTTCTTCCGACGTGCGCAACCGCGACTGGGCGGCATCGACAACCACCTTTGTTCCAATCTATGCAGACGGTTTCTTGCCGCTAATCGCTAGTAACATTGTCGATATTTCTGCTGCAGCCGGCCTTCGTGGCGTATTGAGCGGATGGGATTATGATCTCTCGGCAGTCTACGGATCGAACCGTTTGGACTACACAATCGAAAACACAGTCAACACGTCGCTGGGCGGTGTAGCCAGTGCTCGCCGTTTCGATTCAGGTGGTCTTCGGTCGGGTCAGACCTCGATTAACCTCGATATGCGCCGTGATTTAGACATTGGTATCGGCAAGAGCGTTTCATTCGCTTTTGGTGGTGAATATCGCAATGAAAACTACAAGATTGTTGCGGGCGAATTGCAAAGCTACGTCAACGGTCCGTTTTCAGCAGCGCCATTCAACGCCGCTGGCGGCGCGCAGGTGTTCCCTGGCTTCCGTCCCGCTAACGAAACCGACGTTTCGCGTGACAGCTATGCGGGCTACGCCGAACTCGATGCGGACCTTACGGACCAACTAACGCTTCAATTGGCTGGCCGTTACGAGCATTTCAGCGACTTTGGCGATACCGTTAATGGTAAAGCTGCTGCGCGTTTCGAAGTGATTGATGGCGTTGCTTTGCGCGGATCGGTGTCCACCGGATTCCGTGCGCCAAGCCTTGCGCAACAGTCATTTGCGGCCACCTCCACTAACAATGTCGGTGGTGTGTTGATTGAAATCGGAACATTCCCGGTTTCGTCTCCGGTCGCCGTTGCTTTGGGTGCGCAGCCTCTGAAACCAGAAAAGTCCATCAATCTGGGCGCAGGTGTTACTTTTACACCTATAAGCGGACTGAGCATTACTGCGGATTACTATAACATCCAGATTGATGACCGCATCACGTTGACAGAAAACCTACAGGGTGCAGATGTTCTGGCATTGCTAACCGCAGCAAGCGTTACCGGCGTGAGCTCGGCACGCTTCTTCATCAACGGTATCAATACCAAGACAACCGGCCTTGATGTTGTCGCAAGCTACCGTGTTCCAGACTTTGGCCTCGGCCAATTCCGCGTGAGCGTTGGGTATAACCTGAATGACACTGAAATCACCGATCGTCGGGTGTTTTCTGGTTTCACCGCGCAACGTTTGTTCGCACGTCAGGAAAGCTTCCGCCTCACAGAGGGGCAGCCTAAGAACAAGCTCAACGTTGGACTTGACTGGGATTATGATAATTTCGGTGTAACGTTGCGCACCAACCGTTATGGCGAAGTGTTCTTGCCAAGCGGCTTTACAACTGTGACTGGAACTAACCCCACAAGCGATATCACAAAAGCGCCGGGCACTGTTCCAGGTGACATTTTCTTGTCGCCAAAATGGGTCACAGATCTTGAGTTCCGCTTTAAGCCGGTTGAGTCTGTCTCCGTCGCAATTGGTGCAAACAACCTTCTCGACACATATCCAGATCGCTTGCCCTTTGGCACAGTGGATGGCGTGAACTATGGCTTTAACAACTCGTTCTTGCCCTATAGCTCACAATCGCCATTCGGCTTCAGCGGACGGTTTCTTTACGGACGCGTGTCGATCGATTTCTAAACGCTTCAGAACTTGAAGAATTAGGGCGCGGGGTAAAATCCGCGCCCTTCTTTTTTGCCATGCGTTTTGACGCCCAACGGTGCGCCTGCTAACGGAACCACGACTCCCGTAGCCAGCAGAAAGCGTTTCTTATGATCCCACGTTATTCCCGCCCCGATATGGTTAAGATTTGGGAGCCGGAAAACCGTTTCCGCATTTGGTTTGAAATTGAGGCGCATGCCACGGACGCGCTGGCCCAACGCGGCGTTGTGCCCGCATCTGCCGCCCAAGCCTTATGGAAATGGTGGGATACAAACCCGACCATAGACGTCGCGGCGATCGACTCCATCGAAGCGGTGACCAAGCATGACGTGATCGCGTTCCTGACCTGGGTTGCTGAACAGGTCGGCGATGAAGCGCGCTTCATGCATCAAGGCATGACATCTTCAGATGTGCTTGATACCTGCCTTGCTGTCCAATTGACGCAAGCCACCGACCTTTTGCTGGCTGACATGGATGCGTTACTCGCGGCCATTAAAACACGCGCGATGGAACATAAGTTCACACCCACCATTGGCCGCAGCCATGGGATCCACGCGGAACCCGTCACCTTTGGCATGAAACTGGCGCAGGCTTATGCCGAATTTGCCCGTGGTCGCGAACGATTGGTCGCGGCACGCGCCGAAATCGCGACCTGTGCTATTTCGGGCGCCGTTGGCACATTCGCCAATATCGACCCAGAGGTTGAGGCCCATGTCGCGGCAAAGCTTGGCCTTGCTGTTGAACCAGTCTCGACCCAAGTCATTCCGCGCGACCGCCACGCGATGTATTTTGCCACTCTGGGTGTCATCGCCTCTTCGATTGAGCGTCTGGCGACCGAAGTCCGCCATTTGCAGCGCACCGAAGTGCTGGAGGCAGAGGAATATTTCTCGCCGGGTCAAAAGGGCAGCTCAGCCATGCCGCATAAACGCAACCCTGTGCTCACCGAAAACCTAACAGGCCTTGCCCGCATGGTGCGTGGCTATGTCACACCTGCGCTCGAAAATGTCGCGTTATGGCATGAACGCGACATCAGCCATTCGAGTGTGGAGCGTTATATCGGTCCTGATGCCACCATCACGCTCGATTTTGCATTGGGCCGCCTGACCGGCGTCATCGACAAATTGCTGATCTATCCCGGGCGGATGCAAAAGAATCTTGATCGCATGGGCGGGCTTGTCCATTCGCAACGTGTCCTGCTCGCCCTGACGCAAGCAGGCATCAGCCGCGAAGACAGCTACCGCATCGTACAACGCAATGCGATGAAGGTGTGGGAGTCAGATGGCGCGGAATCGCTGATGGAATTGCTAAAGGCGGACGCGGACGTCACCGCAAAAATGACCGCAGCGGAAATCGAAGAACGCTTCAATCTTGATTATCATTTCAAGCATATCGATACAATTTTCGATCGCGTATTTGGCTAAAAATTCTTCCTTGTTCGAGGCATCTTAGTTGAAGTGTCACTAACCCCTACCCAAAAGGGGAAAGTTTCCATAAGATGTGCATCAGAAGGAGAAGCCGCACGATGCGATTTCTAAAAACGCTGATTTGGGTGACGATCATTATCGGGTTGATTGTGTTCGCAACCAACAATTGGGCGCCTGTATCGGTCATCCTTTGGGGCGGTCTTCGTTTAGATACGAAATTGCCAGCTTTAATGATCGTCGCATTTCTGCTTGGATTTTTGCCTTTATACCTTTTGCACCGGACACAGATGTGGCGGCTAAAGCGGCGCATATTGACGCTTGAGGGTAACCAGCAGACATCGACTTTCGCGCCACCTGCCGCCCCGCCCCCTGCTTACACTGCTGTGGATACGATATGACCAACCCGATTTTCGTCGCCATCGACACGCCCTATCTCGAAGACGCGTTGGAATTGACACGCCGTATCAAGGGACAAGTTGGCGGGATAAAGCTTGGTCTCGAATTTTTCTGCGCCAATGGCCACCATGGCGTGCATGAAGTACAGAAGCTGGGCCTGCCCATTTTCCTCGACCTGAAATTGCACGACATTCCTAATACGGTTGCCAAGGCAATGCAGGCGATTAACACACTTGAACCCGCCATCGTAACCATCCACGCCGCGGGTGGCCGCGCGATGATGGAGGATGCTAAAGCCGCCGCAGGCTTGCATACCAAAGTGGTCGCCGTAACCGTGCTGACCAGCCTGGACGATCATGACCTGAACCGAGTTGGCGTAGCAGACAGCGCCGATCTTCAAGTAGCCCGCTTGGCAGCACTGGCGCAGGAAGCTGGCCTCGACGGTATTGTGTGTTCGGGACATGAAGTTAAAGCCGCGAAAAAAGCGTGGAACGATGGTTTCTTCGTCGTCCCCGGCCTTCGCCCCGCTGGCGGAACCGCTGCCGACCAAAAACGCACTGTGACGCCCAGACAGGCCCGTAACGATGGTGCAAGCGTTTTGGTCATCGGACGCCCCATCACCCAGGCCGAGAGCCCCGACGAGGCCGCACGGGCGATTATGGGTACATTATAAGTCATTCGCATTCCCCTTCATGCTGAACCTGTTTCCGCATGACGGGAGCGCACGGTTTGGCTATTGGCCGAATATGCACACACAAATCAAAATTTGCGGACTTAAGGACGAGAATGCCGTCGATGCTGCGGCCAAAGCGGGCGCATCGCATATCGGTCTCGTCCATTTCGAGAAAAGCCCGCGCCATGTTGAATTGGAACAAGCCGCAGCGTTGCGGATGCGCGCGCCAGCCTCGCTGAAAGTTGTCCTATTGCTGGTGAACGCCGAACCCGGCCTTACCGCCAAGGCCATTGAAGTCGTCAAACCCGATATTGTGCAATTCCATGGATCTGAAACCGCACAATGGCTCCGCACCGTAAAAAGCACCGCGAACGTCGAAATCTGGAAGGCCTTTGGCGTTCGGGATGCTGCATCGCTCAAAAATGCCGATGAATATGTTGATGCGGCGGATTTCATCTTGTTCGATGCGCCCGCGCAGGCGTTGCCGGGCGGCACGGGCACGCGCTTTGACTGGTCTTTGCTAAGCGAGCACACGCACAAGCTCCCTTGGGGTCTTGCAGGCGGGCTGAACGCCGACAACGTAAAAGACGCCTTGATGCAAACGCGGGCCCAATTAGTCGACACATCGTCGGGCGTAGAATCCGCGCCGGGCATCAAGGATGTGGACAAGATTGCGGCCTTCTGCCAAGCGGTGCGCGACTATGACAATCACTGACCCTACCCCGAACTCCTTCCGCAACCAACCCGACGAGCGTGGCCATTTTGGTCAATTCGGCGGGCGATATGTCGCCGAAACGCTCATGCCGCTCGTGCTCGATTTGGAGCGCGAATATCGAGCCGCGCAGCAAGACCCGGCTTTTGCCGCGCAGTTCGACGATCTGCTGGAACATTATGTCGGCCGCCCGTCACCGCTTTATTATGCCGAACGCCTGACCGAAGAAGTCCGCAAGAACGCCCCAGCAGGCAAAGGCGCGCAAATCTGGTTCAAGCGCGATGAGCTGAACCATACCGGCGCGCATAAGATCAACAATTGCATTGGTCAGATTTTGCTCGCCATTCGCATGGGCAAGACGCGCATCATCGCGGAAACCGGCGCTGGTCAACATGGCGTAGCCACTGCGACCGTTTGTGCCCGTTTTGGTCTGCCCTGCTTCATCTATATGGGCGCCAAAGACATTGAACGGCAGCAGCCCAATGTGTTCCGCATGCGTTTGTTGGGCGCGGAGGTCATTCCTGTCACCAGTGGCGCAGGCACTTTGAAAGACGCGATGAACGAAGGGCTGCGTGACTGGGTCGCCAACGTCCATGACACTTTCTACATTATCGGCACGGCCGCAGGCCCGCATCCTTATCCCGAACTGGTCCGCGATTTCCAAAGCGTGATCGGCAAGGAAGCGCGCGCGCAAATGCTGTCGCGCATCAATCGCCTGCCCGATTTGTTGGTCGCTGCCATTGGCGGCGGTTCAAACGCCATCGGCCTTTTCCATCCCTTTTTGGATGACAAGGAGGTTGCCATGCTCGGTATTGAGGCGGCGGGCCATGGTCTTGAAAAGGAACATGCCGCAAGCCTTGCCGGCGGTCGCCCCGGCGTGCTGCATGGTAACAAAACCTATTTGCTGCAAGACGATGACGGCCAAATTGCCGAAGCGCATTCAATTTCGGCGGGTCTAGATTATCCCGGCATTGGTCCGGAACATAGCTGGCTCAAGGAAATTGGCCGTGTCCGCTACGACAGCGTGACGGATACAGAGGCGCTCGCCGCATTCCAATTGCTGTGCCGTACCGAAGGTATTATTCCTGCGCTGGAGCCGGCCCACGCGATTGCCGCCGTTGAACGCGAAGCCAAAAAGATGGACCGTGACCAGATCATCCTCGCAAACCTGTGCGGGCGCGGCGACAAGGATATCTTCACTGTCGCAGAGGCTTTGGGGACGTCGATATGAAAACACCAATATTCGGCATCTTGAACTACCTTCAAGATGAGGCAATGCCGTCGCGTATTATCCCGAAACAAGTTCAGGATGACAAAAGGGTGGCGAAATGACACGCATCTCCACCGCCTTTTCTAAATCCCATCCGGCGCTGGTTGCCTTCATCACTGCGGGCGATGGCGACACTACCGCCAATCTCGATGCGCTCGTCGCAGGTGGCGCAGATGTCATTGAACTTGGCATGCCGTTTACCGACCCCATGGCCGACGGCCCTGCCATTCAAGAGGCAAATATCCGCAGTTTGAACGCCGGCACGAAAACGGCAGACATCTTCGCCCTCGCCGCTGCCTTTCGCAAACGCCACCCTGACACACCCTTGGTGTTAATGGGTTATGCCAACCCGATGACAATCCGCGGCGGCGACTGGTTTGCCTCCGAATGCAATAAAGCGGGCGTCGACGGCGTTATCTGCGTCGACATTCCGCCGGAAGAAGACCCAGAGCTTGGCCCTGCTCTGCGCAATGCAGGCATTGACCTTATCCGCTTGGCGACCCCCACAACCGACGCCGCGCGCTTACCGACGGTCCTGAATGGCGCATCGGGTTTCCTTTATTATGTCAGCGTCGCGGGTATCACCGGCTTACAAGTCGCCGCCCAAACTAGTATTGACGAAGCCGTCGCGCGCTTGAAGGTCCACACCGACCTGCCCATCGCCGTCGGCTTTGGTGTCCGAACCCCCGAACAAGCCGCCAATATCGCGCGCGTTGCCGATGGCGTTGTCGTTGGCTCGGCGATTGTAGAATTGGTCGCTGAACATGGAACGAGTGCCGCTGGTCCTGTTCGCGATTATGTGGCATCCTTAAAACAAGCCATTGTTGCAGCCAGAAAGGTCTGATCATGAATTGGGTCACCCGCGTCCGTAACGCCATTCCCTTTATCGCCAAGCGCGAGACCGCCGAAACGCTCTGGCACAAATGCAAGGGTTGCGAGGCGATGGTCTTCCTGCGCGAATTTGAAGAAAATCAGTCCGTCTGCCCCAAATGTGATCATCATGGCCGCATTGGCCCCGCTGCGCGCTTTGACGCTTTATTCGACAACGAAAACTACGATATTCTCAAACCGCCCGTCGTCGGCGAAGATCCGTTGAAGTTCAGAGACACCAAAAAATATGTCGACCGGATCAAGGCGGCGCGCCTTTCCACGGGCGAAAAAGACGCCATGAAAACTGCGCGTGGCGAGATCAACGGACAAACCGTTATCGTCAGCGTGCAGGATTTCGCGTTCATGGGTGGTTCCATGGGTATGGCGGTCGGTGAGGCATTCATCGATGCTGTAAAGGCCGCAATTCGCGCGAAATGCCCTTATGTTATCTTCACCGCAGCGGGTGGCGCACGTATGCAAGAGGGCATATTGAGCCTGATGCAAATGCCGCGTTCGACGGTCGCTATCCAGATGCTGCATGATGCAGGATTGCCCTATATCGTTGTGCTGACGGATCCGACCACGGGCGGTGTCACCGCTTCATATGCTATGCTCGGCGATGTGCAGATTGCAGAGCCTGGCGCGCTCATCGGTTTTGCTGGGCAGCGCGTTATTGAACAAACAATCCGTGAAACGCTACCCGAAGGCTTCCAGCGCGCCGAATATCTGTTGGAGCATGGCATGATCGACATGGTCACCCATCGGCATGACTTACGCGGCGTTTTGTCACAGCTTATCGGCTATCTCGCGCCGGAGAAGAAAGCGGCTTGATAAAGCAGTTTGTGATGACGCCTCATCGTCACCCTGAACTTGTTTCAGGGTCTAATTGGACAAATAGGCCGCCGGATTTTGCCGCGCGATGGCCCCTGAAACACGTTCAGGGTGACGGGTTTTGGTGGTCGGGGAGTAGGCATGCCTGACCACGCTACTTCCACTGATCCTGCCGTGCAGGCGCAGCTTGACCGGTTAACGATGCTGTCGCCCGGCAAGGATGTTTTGGGCCTTGAACGCATTGCAACCTTGCTGGAACGACTTGGTAACCCACATCATCACCTCCCGCCTGTCTTTCATGTCTCTGGTACCAATGGCAAGGGTTCGACCTGCGCCTTCCTGCGCGGCGCAATTGAGGCCGCAGGGCTTACGGCTCATGTCTATTCCAGCCCCCATCTCGTGCGCTTTAATGAGCGTATTCGTGTCGCAGGGCAGTTGATTGACGATACCAGCTTGTCTGCACTGCTGTCCGAAGTTCTCGACCATGCAGAAGGGTTGGAAGCGAGCTTTTTCGAAGTCACCACCGCCGTTGCCTTCTGCGCTTTTGCCCGAACCAAGGCCGATGCATGTATCATTGAGGTTGGCCTTGGCGGACGGTTAGATGCCACCAATGTTTTGGCTAAACCCGTCGCCTGCGGCATTGCCTCGCTGGGATTGGATCATGAGGCGTTTTTGTTGGCAGCAGAAGATGGCGTGCCCGACATGCCGCCGCTGGACCGGATTGCGTTTGAAAAGGCCGGGATTGCCAAAGCCAGTGCACCATTGGTTACGCAAAAATATAGCGCGTCGATGGCAAAGACGGTAGCTGAACAAGCCTCGTTGCATAAGGCAATCTTACATGCGCGCGGCGAAGGCTGGGACGCCGCTGTCTATGACGGCCACCTCCACTACAGCGACGCCAAAGGGAAACTGAACTTGCCCCTGCCCCGCATGTCGGGCACGCATCAGGCCGATAATGCAGCCTTGGCAGTGGCGATGCTGCGCCATCAAACGGCAATCCATATCCCAGAGGCGGCGCTGGCCGCCGCGATGGAATGGACCCGCTGGCCGGCAAGAATGCAAACACTGACCGCAGGACCATTGACCAATTTATTGCCCGACGGATCGCAGATCTGGCTCGATGGCGGCCATAATCCCGATGCAGGTGCGGCCATTGCCAAAACGCTGGAAAATGGCGCGTTGGTGCATGTCATCCTCGGTATGCTGAAAAATAAGGATGCGCTCGGCTTTCTCACGCCCTTTGCACCGAAGATTGCAACGCTAACGGCTGTGCCAATACAGGGCCATGAACATCACACGCCGGGCGAACTTTGCGACATCGCACGCGCCAATCTGAATATCGCCGATGTACGGCAAGCAAGCGACATTGTTGCGGCGCTGGAGTTGATGGCTGGGCAGCATGCACCAACCAATGTCCTCATCTGCGGCTCGCTATATTTGGCGGGTGAAGTGTTGCGACAAAACGATCAGGTGCCAGACTGAGGCACGCGTTTCGGCTGCCCCTTCCAAGCAAGTAATCCGCCCGCCACCAATAATGCTGCAAACGACAATGTGATATCATTTGCGAACTCTAACGGTTGCGAGAGAAGAAGCCCAATCAGACCTGCCACCACGAGTACGAAACCGAAGATGCGTATTGGCCCGACCGGGTCCTTCATCGCCTTTTCATCGACAGCCTCAACCTGTTGGATGCTTTGCACAACATAGCCTTTGCTCCACAACACCCATAGCAAGATCATGCCCGGAATGGCGGCGACAACGGTAAGGCCCCAAAAGCCCACCCAGCCGACATTCTCCGCCACAATACCCGCCGGCCCCGCCATGAACGTTCGGCCAACGCCTGCGAAGGACGACAACAACGCAAATTGCGTCGCGGTGTAAGCGATGCTCGACAGACCCGACAAATAAGTGGCGAACACCGTCAGTCCGATGCCACTGGTCAAATTCTCCGTGCAAATGGCGGCAACCATCATCCAGTAATCATTGCCCGTGGCGGCCAAAATCATGAACATGACATTGGAGAACATCATCAATAGGCCCGAAATCAGCAAAGCACGGCCCATGCCGAGCCACAAGATAAAGGGCGCGCCCAAAGCAGAACCCACAATCAACGCCCCAAAGCCCCATAATTTATTGGCCGAAATATAATCCAGATCGGAAAAGCCCAAATCAACAATCATCGGGCTCAACATCGCCTGCCCCATGGCATCGCCAACCTTATAGACAAGGACAAAGCCGAGGATGAGGAAAGCCCCATGCCGCGTTAAAAACTCGCGGAACGGGTTGATTACAGCCTCGGTTAGCCATTGCTTTGGCTTCATGCCCTCTACATGGGCAAAACGATCCACAAACTTGCCAGGCCCCGCCCATAATGCGCCTATAATGGCCGGAATGATGCAAAATGCGGTCAGGCCATAGGCCGTCGACCATCCAAGGCCCAGCCCCTCTTGCGAAGCAAAATAGATGGTCCCTGCGCCCGCAATCAGGTTACCCGTACGATAGCCAAACTGATTTGTCGCCGTGCCGTGCGCGAATTCTTCTTCGTCCAGTATTTCAATACGATAGGCGTCAATGACGATGTCCTGTGTTGCTGATAAGAACGCCGTGATTAAAGCCCAAATGGCGAACATGCCCATGTCACCTGGCTGCGGATTGCTCGCTCCCAATTGCCAGATCGAAACAAAAAGTAACGCCTGCACGAAGAACAACCAGCTTCGACGTTGGCCGAACAACTTCGTCAAAATCGGCAAATGCAGCTTGTCGACCAACGGCGCCCAGAGGAATTTTATCGTGTAAGGAATGCCCAAAGCCACTGCAAAACCGATGGTCGCGGTATCGATACCCACCTTTGCCAACCAAAATGTCATTGTTGCGACAAGCAAGGTCAGCGGAAAGCCACTCGAAATACCCAGCAAAAAGGTAATGACTGGGTTTTTACGTAAATATGGCCGGAAAGACGGAACGGTGAGCGCAATCAATGGCAGAGCGAGCAAAATGCCCGCAAAAATGATGAAACGCATTAAATCGACCGACATTTGGACCCCCTCCGTCTTTATTGCGACGATGACTAACGCCATTTTCCTGAATGGCCAGTGACTTTTGTAGCAATATGCGTCAAAGGCGCGGACATGGTTAAACCTCCTTTAAAAGCACCTGCTCGTCCTACCAAGCCACCGCGTCTGCGTTGGGACAGCAAACCGTCGCGTAAACCCAACCCAAATGCTGGCCCAAGCAAAGGTGCTTTGGAACGTAAGGATGGTGAAGAGCGCATCGCAAAGCTGCTGGCGCGTGCGGGCGTTGCGTCGCGTCGCGAAATCGAACGCATGATTGCCGATGGCCGGGTTACGCTGAACAATGAAAAGGTGGAAACACCCGCAACCTTGCTGAAATCGCTGCGAGGAGTTGCTGTGGATGGAAAGGCCGTGGGTCAGCCGGCGCCTACGCAGCTCTACATGTTTCACAAACCCGAAGGCTGCTTGACCGCCGAGCGTGACTTTAGTGGTCGCAAGACGATCTATGACGTTCTGCCGAAGGATCTACCGCGCCTTATGCCGATAGGCCGGCTCGATTTGAATACCGAAGGCTTGTTGTTGCTCACCAATGATGGCGAATTCAAACGCCAGATGGAATTACCCTCAACGGGCGTTGAACGCACCTACCGCGCGCGCTGCTTTGGCGATGTAAGCCAGGAGCAGTTGGAAGATCTGATCCACGGCATTGAGATTGAGGGCGTGAAATATGGCAAGATAGACGCCAATCTGGAACGCCGTACGGGACGCAATGGCTGGGTCGAAATGACCCTCACAGAAGGTAAGAACCGCGAAGTTCGCCGTGTACTTGAACATTTGGGACTTGAGGTAAGCCGCCTTATCCGCACGCGTTATGGCCCGTTCGTGCTAGGCGAGCTCGCTCCCGGCAATGTCGGCGAAGTGCGCCGCGTTGACCTTATCGAATTTCGAAAGACGTTGAAATAATGCGTATTATTTCTGGCCAGTGGCGCTCACGCCCGCTGATTGCGCCGAAAGGCGACACAACCCGCCCCACCGCTGACCGGACGCGTGAGACATTATTCTCCATGCTCACAAGTCGACTGGGGTCGTTTGAGGAGTTGCGTGTTCTTGATCTTTTTGCTGGGTCTGGCGCGCTTGGGCTTGAGGCTTTGTCGCGCGGTGCGGCGCATTGCACCTTCGTTGAGCAGGATGCGCTGGCACTCGATGCTCTTGCCGCGAACATCCAAAAGCTTGGCGCAAAAGACCACAGCGATGTGCGTAAATCTTCGGTGCTATCGCTAGGCACCGCAATCAAGCCAGCGGATATAATTTTGATGGATCCCCCTTATTTGAGCGGCGCGGGTGCAGTCGCGCTGGATAAGTTGGTCCGCTTTGGTTGGTTCGCCCCATCCGCCTGGATCAGCGTCGAAACCAGCATAAAAGAAGATATAGAGGTCAAGGGCTTCACAGTCGACACTGTCCGCAATGTCGGCAAAGCAAAACTAACATTATTGCGGCCGGCGTCAGTTTAAGAGCGGGCACCGCCATTTGCGGTGCATCATAGTTCAACCATGTGACCGAACAGCGCTTGCGGATCGTCGCGTTGTTCCCTAACTGTTCGCCTATGTCAGAAATTGAGGTCCAGACTGATCCGTCGCAAACGGAACCGCCTTGGTTGCGTGGGTTAAATCCACCGCAGCGTGAAGCGGTGCTGACGACCGAAGGGCCTGTGCTTCTGCTTGCGGGCGCAGGCACGGGCAAAACCGCCGCACTGACGGCGCGTATGGCGCAGATATTATATACGCGCCAAGCATGGCCGTCAGAAATCCTAGCCGTCACTTTCACCAACAAGGCGGCACGCGAAATGCGGGAACGTATCGGCGCAATGGTCGGGTCAGCGGTCGAAGGCATGCCATGGCTTGGCACCTTCCACAGCATTGGCGCAAAACTGCTGCGCCGCCATGCTGAAATCATTGGCCTGCAAAGCAACTTCACAATCATCGACACGGACGATCAAATTCGGCTGTTAAAGCAGCTTATACAGTCCGAGGATTTGGACGAGAAGCGTTTCCCCGCGCGCGGACTTGCGAGCTTACTCGACAAATGGAAGAATGCCGGCAAATCACCCGCCGATTTGGACGCCGCCGACAATGAAGCTTTTGCCAATGGCAAGGGGCGGCACATATATGCGCTGTATCAAGCGCGATTGCTGGCCTTGAACGCCTGCGACTTTGGCGATTTGTTGCTGCATGGCCTGAACCTGCTGAAAAATAACAGGGACATTCTCGAAAAATATCAGGCGCAGTTCAAATATATCCTTGTTGATGAATATCAGGATACCAACGCTGTCCAATATCTCTGGCTGCGATTATTGGCGCAAAAGCGTAAAAACATCTGCTGTGTTGGTGATGACGACCAAAGCATCTATTCTTGGCGCGGGGCGGAGGTTGCGAACATTCTGCGCTTTGAAAAGGATTTCCCAGGCGCAAAAACGATCAAGCTGGAGCAGAATTACCGCAGCACACCGCATATTCTTGCCGCGGCATCGGGCCTGATAGACGCCAACAGCGCACGGTTGGGCAAAACATTGTGGACCGAACTAGACGATGGCGAAAAGGTCCGGATTATCAGCGTATGGGATGGCCCCGAAGAAGCCCGCCGCGTCGGCGAGGAAATTGAAGCGATCCAGTATAAAGGCGAAAGTCTCGACAATATCGCCATCTTGGTTCGGGCGCAGCATCAGACGCGTGAATTTGAAGACCGCTTCATACAAATCGGCGTCAACTATCGGATAGTCGGCGGTTTTCGTTTCTACGAACGCGCGGAAATTCGCGATGCCATTGCCTATTTACGCATCGTCAATCAGCCCGCTGATGACTTGGCCTTTGAACGGATCGTCAACGTGCCTAAGCGCGGTATTGGCGACAAGGCTGTAGAAAAAATGCATATCTTGGCCCGCGCCGAACGGACGCCCTTATCTGTGGCCGCAGCGCGTTTGGTGGGGACCGATGAATTGACGGGCAAGGCGCGAAAATCACTCGCGGACCTTGTGGTCGACATTGCCCGCTGGCGTGATGAGGCGGCGTCGATGTCGCCCGCCAATTTGACGCGCCTGATATTGGACGAAAGCGGCTATACCGCCGTCTTACAAGCCGAACGCAGCACCGAAGCATCGGGCCGGCTCGAAAACTTGAGCGAACTTGCCCGCGCGATGGAAGAATATGAAACCTTGGGCGAGTTTTTGGAGCATGTCAGTCTCGTCATGGACAATGATCGCGGCGACACCGGCGCCAGCGTCACCATCATGACGATCCATGCCGCCAAGGGCTTGGAATATGACAATGTCTTCTTGGTTGGCTGGGAAGAAGGCATTTTCCCGTCGCAACGCGCACTCGATGAAGGTGGTCTTGCCTCCTTGGAGGAAGAACGCCGCCTGGCTTATGTCGCGATCACACGCGCCAAACGCAAATGCACCATCATCCATGCCGCAAACCGCCGTATTTATGGCCAGTGGACCAGCAGTATCCCCAGCCGCTTCATTGAAGAGCTACCGCTCGACCATATTGAGGCAGAACAGACCATGACGGGTGGCGCATCCATGTGGCGCGCAAATTGGAGCGAACAATCCGACCCCTTCGCGCATTTGGCTGCCGCCAATCAGGGCCGAAGCAATGCGCGTGGCCCCGGATGGCAACGTGCCGCCACCTCGGGCGGTTTCAATCCCCGCCCGCAACGCATAGCGGAAAACACGCGCAGCGCAGTGAGCCTCGGAAACAAGGGCAGAAGCGATCTCAGCCTTGGCCTCCGCGTTTTCCACGAAAAATTCGGCTATGGCGCCATTGTGTTGATTGAAGGCAATAAGCTGGAAATCGATTTTGAGCAGGCCGGCCGCAAGCGGGTGATGGATAGCTTTGTAAGTATCAGCTGAAACGCCAGCGCAGGGCGCGCGATGATGGGGCTGGTAAAGCCGCGGCCATTGCGCTTAAAGCAAGGCATGAACGCGGGGACTTCCAATATCATCAGCGACGCCAGAGCAGCCGTTCAGCGGCGCGACGGCGCCATGGCGCAACGTTTGCTCGCGGAGCTTCCAGAAAGTGAAATGCCTTGGTTGCTATTGGCGCAAGCTTGCAACCTAATTGGCGATGCATCGGGCGAGGAAGCGGCGTTGCAGCGCCAGCTTGATATGGAGCCGCGCAATCTACCTGCGCTAATACTATCCGGCGAGTTAAAGGCTAGGTTAGGCGATGACCGCGCCGCAAAATCCTTCTTTCAAGCGGCCCTCAATCAGTCCACGCACATACCCAATGTGCCGGCTGCGCTTCAGCCAATGCTTCAACGGGCGCGTGACTTTGTGGAACAAGTGCATATCAAGTTTGAACAGCATCTGGTTGAGGGCCTTCATCAGGCTGGCTTTAGCCGTGAAGGCAGGGTCGGGACCGCTGTGGATTTGTTGCTTGGTCATAAACAACTTTATCTGCAGCAGCCTTCAAGCTTTTATTTTCCAGGTTTGCCGCAACGGCAATTTTACGAACGCAGCGAATTTCCATGGCTGGCAGAAATCGAACAGGCCGTGCCGGAAATGCAGGCGGAATTGCGCGCGGTTTTAGCGGATGGTCAGGATTTTGCCCCCTATGTGGAGTTAAATAGCGACCGACCACGTGCTGCAAATCCGCTGATTAACGACCCTAAATGGGGCGCTTATTATTTTTGGCGCAACGGTAAAATAGTAGCCGAAAACGCTGCTCGCTGCCCAGTAACCATGCAGGCGCTCCAGCAAGCCCCCATGCCGCTAATCGATCAACGATCGCCGATTGCATTATGGTCGCTACTGAAACCAGGCACGCATATTCAGCCGCATCATGGCCTGTTAAACACCCGCCTCATCTGCCACATTCCGTTAATCGTCCCGCATAATTGTGCCATCCGCGTTGGCAATGAAACCCGAAGCTGGCGCGAGGGCGAAGCTTTGATTTTCGATGATAGTTTTGAGCATGAGGCTTGGAACAAAAGTAACGAAACACGCGTTATTTTGCTTTTTGAAATATGGCGTCCCGAAATATCGCCGGACGAACGCGCCGCGCTGACAACGATATTTGAAACGATCAATGATTATCATGGCGCGCCAGAAGACGCAGGATAGTCTGCGCGGCATACAAAATGCAACTTTGTCGCTGACGAGGCGCCCCTGCCTTGCACTTGCTAGCGCAAGCCGATAGGCCAATCGGATATGACTGACACCTCAGCTGAAATTCATCCATTAAAAATCGCTGACTTCCGTTTTTACTGGATGGCGCGCTTTATGGCGGTGCTTGCCACCATGGCTATGGTCGTTGTCATCGGTTATCAGGCCTATGATATCGCCCGTAGCGATTATGGCATGTCGATACGCGAGGCATCGTTGCAGCTGGGGCTGTTAGGGCTGGTCCAGTTTGTTCCCCTCGCGCTGTTAACGCCTGTAGCCGGATGGGCCGCAGATCGTTGGGAACGGCGGACGGTGGCGCGGCTCGCCAATAGCATTGATATGTTGGTAGCGCTTGCCTTGAGTTGGTTCACTTATGTGGACGGACTTACCCTCCCTCTCCTTTTCTTGTTTGCAGCATTGCACGGCGTGGCACGCGTGTTTGTCGGGCCATCCATGTCGGCGATTGGCCCCAACATCGTGCCACCCACATCCCTACCCCGCGCGATTGCGTTAAGCTCGATTGCCTGGCAAATTGGTTCCGTGATTGGACCGGCGGCAGGTGGCCTGATGTTCGCCGCAAGCCCGTCACTGCCATATTTCGCCTCGGCCGGCCTTATGTTGATGGCTACGATCAGCCTCAGCTGCGTGCGTCCCGTCTATCCGCCGCCGATGGAAAGGAAAATCCACCCCATCCGCCAAATGGTCGATGGCATGCGTTACACTTGGTCGGAACGCTTTCTGCTCGGTGCCATAACGCTGGATCTATTTGCTGTGCTGTTGGCAGGCGCAACCGCCATGCTGCCTGTCTATGCGCGCGACATTTTGATGGTTGGACCAGATGGGCTTGGGCAGTTGCGTGCTGCACCTGCAGTCGGCGCATCGGCAGTGGCCTTAATGCTGACCTTCCGTCCATTGCGCCATAATGTTGGTGCAAAAATGCTTTGGGCGGTGGTGGTGTTCGGCATTGCGACCATCGGCTTCGGCCTCAGCCATGAAATCGGTACGCATGTTTTCGGCGACGCCCGCATTGGCTTCCTCAATATGGGGGCCGGAATGGCGGTCGCTTTAGTCATGCTGGTGGTGCTTGGCGCTTCGGACATGTTGTCGGTTTATGTGCGCTCATCGCTTGTGCAGCTTAACACGCCGGACGAGATGCGCGGACGCGTAAGTTCGGTATCCGGCCTCGCCATTTCTGCATCCAATGAATTGGGCGAATTGCAATCCGGTGTGGCCGCAGCGGCACTTGGCCCCGTCGGCGCGGTTGTATTTGGTGGTTTTGGTGCCATATTCGTGACAGCCATTTGGGCGGGATTATTCCCTGAGCTTAAAAACGCGCGCACATTCGAACCACAATATAGAGGAAAAAGTCGATGAAAGCACAATCTATCCTCGAAACCATTGGTAACAGCCCGCATATCCGCATGGGACGTATGTTCCCAAATGCAGAGGTATGGATTAAATCGGAACGGTCAAACCCGGGCGGATCGATTAAGGACCGCATCGGCCTTGCGATGATTGAGGCGGCCGAAAAGGACGGCAGCCTTAAACCCGGCGGCACAATCATTGAGCCAACCTCTGGCAATACCGGTGTCGGCCTTGCCATGGTCGCGGCGGTCAAGGGTTATAAGCTTATCCTCGTCATGCCAGAATCCATGTCATTGGAGCGTCGCCGCTTGATGCTGGCTTATGGCGCGACGTTTGATCTCACCCCGCGTGAAAAGGGCATGAAGGGCGCGATCGAACGCGCACTTGAGCTGGTATCACAAACCACAAATTCGTGGATGCCGCAGCAATTTGAAAACCCAGCTAATATCAACGTCCATGTGCGCACCACGGCGTTGGAGATATTAGAGGATTTTGCCGACACCCCGATTGATGTGATGATCACCGGCGTCGGCACGGGCGGGCATATCACGGGTTGCGCAGAAGTTTTGAAAAAGGCTTGGCCAAATCTCAAAGTATTTGCGGTTGAACCTACTTTGTCTCCCGTCATTAGCGGCGGTCAACCAGGCCCGCACGCGATCCAAGGTATTGGTGCAGGGTTTATACCGGCAAACTTGCACACGGCTTTGCTTGACGGTGTAATTCAAGTTGATCCGGAAAATGCCAAAGAAACCGCGCGGCGCGCCGCTCGTGAAGAGGGTATGTTAGTCGGCATTTCATCGGGCGCGACACTGGCTGCGATTGCACAGAAGTTACCAGAATTACCGGCAGGAAGCCGCATACTCGGTTTCAATTATGACACCGGTGAACGTTATTTATCGGTTCCGGATTTCTTACCGGTCGAATAAACGAAAAATGCCGGGACTCATCATCCCGGCATTTTGTTTTGTGGCACAGCAATGGGTGTTTACGCCGCTGCGAACATTTCGGGCGTCAGCGCCATGATAGCTTCGCTGCCTGCCTCAATCTTGCGGCGGAGCGCGCCGCAATCTGGCATATGCCGCTCCGCAAAATAACGCGCTGTCACCAGCTTGGTTTCATAGAATGCCGCATTTCCTGTGCCTGCATCCAATGCCTTCTGCGCACTTTGCGCCATGCGCAGCCATTGCAGACCAAGCGCCACAATGCCCATGATATGCATATAATGATGCGCGCCCGCGCCGATGTTATTCGGATTGGCCATGCCATTTTGCATGAACCACATGGTCGAAGCCTTCAAATCGCCATTGGCTTTCTCAAGACGAGCGGCCAGATCCGCCAGCGGCCCGTCCTTGGCAGCAGCGCATTCCTCATCCACAATCTTGAAAAGCGCCTGAATAGCGCGGCCTCCATTTTGGGCGAGTTTCCGGCCAACGAGATCCATGGCTTGAACACCGTTGGTGCCTTCATAGATCATCGCGATGCGGGCATCGCGCACATATTGCTCCATACCCCACTCTGCGATGTAGCCATGACCGCCATAGACCTGCTGCGCATTGGTTGCGACTTCATAGCCCTTGTCCGTGCCATAACCCTTGATCACAGGGGTCAGCAAAGACAATAAGTCATCGGCGGTCTGCCGCTCTTCTTCGGTTTGCGCATGATGCAGTAAATCGGCCTGTAACGCACCCCATAGGCACAAGGCACGCATGCCCTCAGTAAACGCCTTTGCGTCCATCAGCATACGACGCACATCTGGGTGAACAAACAAAGTATCCGCTTTTTGCTCCAAATCCTGCGGCCCGGTCAAAGCGCGGCCCTGACGGCGGTCTTGCGCATAATGCACCGCATTTTGGTACGCGACTTCCGCAATACCCAAGCCCTGCTGCCCGACGCCAAGCCGCGCGATGTTCATCATGATAAACATCGCCGCAAGGCCCTTATTTTCTTCGCCAACCAAATAGCCGGTAGCGCCGTCATAGTTCATGACGCAGGTTGCATTGCCGTGAATGCCCATTTTATGTTCAATCGAACCGCAGGATAAAGCATTGCGTGCACCAAGCGATCCATCGTCATTCACGAGGAATTTCGGCACAATAAACAAAGATATGCCTTTGACGCTATCCGGCGCACCGGGTGTTTTTGCGAGCACCAAATGAATGATATTCTCGGTTAGGTCATGTTCGCCTGAAGAGATGAAAATCTTGGTACCGGAAATCGCAAAGCTGCCATCTCCCTTGGGCTCTGCCTTGGTCCGAATAAGGCCAAGATCGGTACCACAATGTGGTTCGGTCAGGTTCATAGTCCCGCCCCATTTGCCCGAAATCATGTTCGGGGCATATTTGGCCTTCTGTTGTTCACTACCTTTGACCAGTATCGCGGACACAGCGCCCTGCGTCAGGCCGGGATACATTGCAAAGGCCATATTCGAACTCGTCATGAGTTCCTCAAAGGCCATAGAAACTATGTGCGGCATGCCCTGCCCGCCAAATTCCACAGGGCTCGACAATGTGCCCCAGCCGCCTTCGCAATAGAGCTTATAAGCATCTTTGAAACCATCAGGGGTGGTCACGCTGCCATCTTCATGGCGGGTGCAACCCTGCAGATCCCCGACTTGGTTCAACGGGAACAGCACATTTTCTACAAATTTGGCGCCCTCGGTTAGGATCGCATCAATCATGTCCACGCTGGCGTTTTCAAACCCGGGCAGATTGGCGTAGCGCTCCACACCCAAAACTTCTTTAAGGATAAACTGCGTGTCGCGAACGGGGGCGGTATAGCTTGGCATTGTCGGTCCTTCAGATAGCGGTGAATAAGGTGTTAAGCGGCAGCAGATTTTTCCGCCGCCTCAACCTGTTCCACCGTTGAAACAAATTCGGTCAGCTCGTTAATCGCACTTTCGATATCATCGCGCTGAGATTTCAACAGATTGATGCGGTCACGACATTTTTCAATGGTCACGCGGCGTTGAATGTTACGGCCATCATTCAGGTCATACAGGTCGATCATCTCGCGGATTTCGGCCAGGCTAAATCCAACGCGTTTTGCCCGCAATATCCACGCCAAACGCGCTCGGTCGCGCTTGGAATAAATGCGCGCCAAGCCCATACGCTCCGGCGAAATCAAACCTTGGTCTTCGTAAAAGCGCAATGCACGCGCCGTTACCTCAAATTCGACCGATAGGTCAGATATCGTATAGGATTCTCGATTAAATGCGTCGGGCGTGTCGATGGTCGCATCGGTCCGCCTTTCGTCGCGCGTTACAGATACCATAGCGCCTTTCCTCTTGGTTGCCCTAACGTCACTAGTTTACGTTAGCGTAAACGTCAATCGGGGAAGTGATAGCTGCGGTTTGCAGAATACCCCCTCAAACCGATGGCGCGCTCGTCTAGGTAGGCCTAACCAAGAGGATTTGTGGTCGTTGGGGGCTTGGGCCGCTTAACCGGTGTGGACGTGTCTTGAAGGACGACAACCTCCTGCCCCATCCGCGTGACTCCGAACAACGCCTTAGCAAAGGGGTGTGGCAAACGGATGCAACCATGTGAAGCGGGATAGCCCGGCAAATGGCCCCCGTGAATGGCAATTCCATCCCATGTCAGGCGCTGCATGAATGGCATGGGTGCGTTGCTATAAAGGTTAGATTTGTGATCCACATTTTTCTGTAAAATGTTAAAAATGCCGGTCGGCGTTTTCTTGCTTTTTTTCCCCGACGAAATGGTGCTGAAACCAATGAGTTTTTCATTCTGAAACACATAAATGCGTTGAGTATCAAGCACGACAACGATTTTCATCGGCCCTTCATAAACGTCCTGCTTCACCCAAATAAATTGCCCCGGCTTAAGCGCATCAACAGCAGCTTTTCTGCTCGGCTTTGGTGCAGGCGTTAAAATCACGGGTTTTACTGTAGGTGGCGTGACAACAGGTGTCGTATCGATTGGCTGCGTTTGCGCGGGTGGCTCAACCAAATCCGCATTCGCCGGAGCGACTTCGGGCGATTGATCCTGACTGACGGGCGCAGGCTGCGCTTCCTCCACCTGTTGCGCGTGTGCTGTGACCGGCACAGCGCACAATAACAAAAACGCGATAATGCCCTGCAATTTCGAGATACCTGCTCCGAAAACCATAAAAATGCCCTGCTTGCCTTATATACTGCCGCTCAAAACAGCATCAGGATGGGCCTTACAAGCATCTAAATGAAAATTCGACATCAATTTTATCACCGACAGATGAGTGTTCTTGGCCCCTAATCAAAACTGTCGTGATGCGCCTAACCGTCCTACTTTTGCGCTCAAATGCTTTCGAGGGTCTGTTTATATAAGGGATTGGCCCCTATTTGCATGTAATGGACATCGGACGCAGACAATTTATTCATTCGGCGGTTTTAGGCGCGAGCTTGCTCACGGCACCGTTAAAGGCAACTGACATCGTCTTTATGCGGGGCACTGGCACTAGCACCGGTACCGAAGCGGGGGGGCCATCGCCTCTGTTGCTTGAACGCGCAAAAGCCGCTTTAGCTGCGCATAAGGCGCGTATTCAGAACCATGATCTACTCGCGATAGCGGATTTTTCTAAGCCGTCGCGCGATCCCCGTTTCTACGTTGTAGATCTGCACAGCGGCAAATCCGACACTTTCCTCGTTGCCCATGGCAGAGGTTCGGATCCAAGCCATACCGGCTGGGTGCAAGAATTCTCCAACGTGCATGGGTCGGAAGCTACCTCAGCGGGCAGCTACCTCGTTGGCGAGACCTATTTTGGTCAACATGGTGAATCTCGACGTTTAGTTGGACTAGATCCACAAAATGACCAAGCCGAAGCGCGCGCCATCGTTATTCACCCAGCATGGTATGTGAACCAATCGCTCATTCAGGACCAAGGCAAGATTGGCCGCAGCCAAGGCTGCTTTGCCTTCGCCAAGGATGACATCAACATCATTCTTGAGCGTGTTGCGCCGGGATGCCTGTTATACGCTGATAAGGTTTAAACTCAGTTCCGTTTAACGGTTTTGAATACGCCGCACATAATCCGCTTGCCACTATTGCCGCTTGGGTCAGTTTTATAGTCATCGGCTTTTTCATGAATGACGATAGCGCCGCCATCTGCATCCAACAGACCGGTTGGTCCTGACAGCGTAATATCCGTCAATTTATACTCTAGCGTTATTTTTAGGTCAGCGCCCGCATCCACATTCGGCAAATCGCCATCATGCGCGCCCATAGGGTTATCATGGCCATGCTGCTTCATATCGGGGTTCCAATGCGGACCCGCGCTGGCAAAGTCGGGGGCTTGGCAATTACCAATAGCATGAAGATGCATACCATATGTCCCAGCGGCAGGCGCTAAAGCAGACAGGCGTAAGAATACGCCATCGCGCCGCTGCGATATCGTCGCAACGCCAGCCGAACTGCCGTCTGCACGGGCCAAGTCAGCCGTGATAACTTCGGACGCCTCAACTGCCATTGGTGATTGCAGGGTTGAACAACTGGCAAGGATCGGAATGATGAAAATCGTTAGAAACTTGCGCATTTTCTTCTCCTGAATCTGGGTGAGTGCAGCATAACATGAACCAAGCCCCACTCAATTTGTTTTGTGCGATCAACATGCCCAGTCTTTTGGCTTGACGCCTTGTGCAAACAGCAATGCCGTCAGATCATTATGTCGTACGGAAAAGTTAGCGGCTTGCGCCAATTGCGGGCGCGGATGATAGCCTACACCAAGGCCAGCGCCGGACACTGCGGCAGCAATCATAGGCAAGTCATTTGCACCATCACCAACCGCCAGTGCCGATCCGAGGGATAAGCCACGCGCGTCTGCGGCGGCATGCAACACCGCACGCTTTGCCGACGCATCCACTATATCGGCCGCCAATGCGCCGGTTAGGCGTCCGTCTTTAATCTCCAGAAGATTGGCATACACTTCATGAAAACCCAGCATATCAGCCACAGGCCCCGTAAAACTCGTAAATCCGCCCGACACAAGCACTGCATACGCGCCCCATCCGGTCATCGTACGCACCAGGGTTTCGGCGCCCGGCATAGGTTGAACGCGTTCGTGCAGGCACTGCGCGATGACGTTTTCGTCCAGTCCCGCGAGAAGCGCAACCCGCGCCTGTAACGCCTCTGCAAAATCGAGCTCGCCTGCCATTGCACGCTCGGTAATCGCGGCAATTTCCGGCTTTATGCCGGCATAATCGGCTAGCTCGTCAATACATTCGACAGTAATCATCGTGCTGTCCATGTCGGACACCAACAGCATTTTGCGGCGGTTATCGTCATCCTGCACTATGATATCGAAACGGTGCTCAAGCCCCGCTAGGGCCGCGCGTGCATCAGATACCGCCCCTTCAAACGATATGTCGGCGGCTTTGCCCTCTGATAGCCATTCAAAACCCTGTGGGATGCAGCCCGCTTCGGCCAATCGATCCTGAGCCTCGGAAAAATTGCCGCTTTCCAAACTGTCTCCTGCTATCAGTGTACAAATGGGCATATCGAATCCTCAAAATATGGTCGCACTTATTGCGGGTCCAACGGCAAGCGGCAAGACGGCATTAGCGCTGCATCTCGCCAAATCCGGCAATTTTGTCATCATCAACGCCGACAGCGCGCAAGTATATTCGGACCTATCCATATTGAGCGCCCAGCCCACGGCGGATGAGCAATGTTGCGCGCCGCATCACCTTTTTGGTTATATCGACGGCGTCACGCCCTGCTCCGCCGCGAAATGGGCTACCGATGCAAAGCGCATTATTGCCGACGCGCATGCGACCGGTGCCATACCATTATTGGTTGGCGGTAGTGGTCTCTACATCCGCACCTTGCTTGACGGCATCGCGCCTATTCCGGAAGTGGATCCTATATTGCGTGCCGAGATACGCGCGATGCCAGTTGCGCAGGCTTATGCCGCACTTCAAACCTATGATCCGGCAATTGCCGCAAGCTTAGCCCCCACCGATGTCAGCCGCATCACCCGGGCGCTTGAAGTCGTAAAAAGCACCGGACGCAGCATATCGGCATGGCGCGCAACCAAAACGGGGGGAATATCGGCTGACATTTGTTTGCGGCCTTTGTTGCTCTTGCCTCCTCGTGATTGGCTATACGACCGCTGCGACAAAAGATTCGAGTGGATGATGGAGCAAGGCGCAATTGATGAAGTGGAGGCATTGCTCGCCCGCAATTTACCGCAAGATGCGCCCGTCATGCGCGCCATAGGCGTGCCGGAGATTTCCGCCTATCTGAAAGGCACGATGTCGCGAGCAGAAGCGGTCACGCGCGGCCAAATCGCCACCCGGCAATATGCAAAGCGGCAATTCACCTGGTTTCGCAATCAGGCTCCAACCGATTGGCCGTGTGAAACAGCAATTGTAAATGATTCAAATATTGGTAATTTTGAAATAATATTTCAATGAATGTATTTGACAAGTCATTTTCTAATCACTAGCTAGCCCGCTCTTGCCTCCCCTATTGCAGTGCAACATAGGGAGGCCGCTTAAAAACTAAGGACTGTCTAGTGCCCGAAAAATCCGGCGCAGAAATTTTGATCGATATCCTGGTTGAACAGGGCGTGGACACCGTATTTGGTTACCCCGGTGGCGCTGTTCTGCCCATTTACGATGCTTTATTTCAGCATAAGAAAATCAAACATGTCCTTGTCCGGCATGAGGCGGGCGCCGCCCATTCTGCGGAGGGTTATGCCCGCGCGACGGGTAAGCCCGGCGTTGTGCTTGTCACATCCGGCCCCGGCGCCACCAATGCTGTCACCGGCATTGCAGATGCCTTTATGGATTCTATCCCACTGATAGTTCTGACGGGTCAAGTTGCGACCAATTTGATCGGCTCCGATGCGTTTCAAGAGGCCGATACCGTTGGCATCACGCGCCATTGTTCAAAGCATAATTATTTGGTGAAGGACCCCGCCGAGCTCGCAGCGGTCGTGCGGGAGGCTTTTGTCATTGCCACCAAAGGACGCCCCGGCCCGGTCGTCATCGATATTCCAAAAAATGTGCAGGTCGCAACGGCGAGCACCGACGTGAAAAGCCCTGCTAGGTCGCGCTTCACTTTTGCTGGTGAGGCCGACTATGCCGAAATCAACCGCGCGGTTGAATTAATTGCAAACGCCAAGGCACCGATATTTTATACAGGCGGTGGGATTATCAATTCCGGGCCTGCCGCGAGCGAAGCATTGCGTGAGCTGGCGGAACTAACCGGTGCGCCGGTGACGTCCACCCTGATGGGCCTAGGCGCCTATCCCGCGTCCGGCGAGGCGTGGTTGGGCATGTTGGGCATGCATGGTACATATGAAGCCAATATGGCGATGAACCAATGCGATGTCATGGTCTGCCTAGGTGCGCGCTTTGACGACCGCGTCACGGGCCGCTTGGACGCCTTTTCACCCAATAGCGTTAAAATTCATGTCGATATTGACCGTAGTTCGATGAACAAAACCGTCCGTGTCGATCTGCCCATTGTGGCGGATGTCGGCATGGCCATGCGTCAGATGATAGATGTTTGGAAAGGCCGGAAATACAAAAAACAGCCCTTGACTGAATGGTGGTCACGGATCACCGGATGGCGGGCCGTGGATTGCCTGAGCTACCCTGGCAGCACACAGGAAATCATGCCGCAATATGCGATTGAACGCCTGTTTGAAGCCACAAAGGACAAGGCTCCGATAATCACGACCGAAGTTGGCCAGCATCAAATGTGGGCTGCACAGCATTTTCATTTTGATGCGCCGAACAAATGGCTAACCAGCGGTGGCCTTGGCACCATGGGCTATGGCCTGCCTGCCGCAATCGGTGCCCAAATGGGGAATCCGGACGCGTTAGTTATCGACATTGCCGGTGAAGCATCGATCCAGATGAACATCCAAGAGATGGCAACAGCCTCGCAATATCGTTTGCCGGTGAAGGTCTTCATCCTCAACAATGAATGGATGGGCATGGTCCGCCAATGGCAGGAGCTCACCTATGAAAGCCGCTATTCCGAGAGCTATTCGGATAGCCTGCCTGATTTTGTCGCGCTGGCCGAAGCTTATGGCTGGAAAGGCATTCGTTGCGATGATCCGGCTAAGTTGGATGATGCCATCGCCGAAATGCTGGCGCATGATGGCCCCGTAATGTTCGATTGCCGCGTCCACAAAACGTCGAACTGTTTCCCGATGATACCATCAGGCGCAGCCCATACTGACATGATCCTACATGCAGACCAAGTATCGGGCACCATGGATGACGAAGCAAAGGCGCTTGTATAATGCATATTAAGCAGGAACTTACCGAACGGCATGTGCTGACGCTCACCGTCGATAATGAAGCAGGCACGCTGGCGCGGATCGCGGGCATGTTTACATCGCGCGGCTATAACATCGACAGTCTTACCGTGGCAGACATCAGCGAAGACCATACAACTAGCCGGATCACGATCGTCACCAAAGGCCCACCGCCAGTGATTGACCAGATTATCGCCCAATGCGAACGTCTAATTCCGGTGCATAAGGTCACCGATCTCACCGAAGCTGGGCCGCATGTCGAGCGGGAATTGGCATTGGTCAAAGTCAATGGCACCGGTGACCAACGTGTGGAGGCCATGCGCCTTGCCGACATTTATCGCGCACGCGTCATTGATGCGACCGTCAACAGTTTCATTTTTGAAATCACGGGTGGCCCTGAAAAAATCGACACATTTGTTAGCCTGATGCGCGAAGTTGGGCTGGTCGAAGTTGGCCGCACCGGCATTGTCGGCCTGATGCGCGGAGCAGACGCGAGTTAATGGAGATATCGTCATCCTGGGGTAAAAGGCTTCATTGCCGCACGCATTCCAGGGTTTTGAAAATACGCCGTTGAAAGTAAGACTCTGAAACACATTCAGGGTGACGGCAACGAAGAAGGACGGAAGAATGAAAGTATATTATGACGCAGATTGCGACTTGGGCCTTATCAAAGACAAGAAGGTCGCGATACTAGGCTATGGTAGCCAGGGCCACGCCCATGCGCAAAACCTGCGTGACAGCGGCGTGGCCGATGTCGCTATCGCATTGCGCGCAGGTTCAGCAACAGCCAAAAAAGCAGAAGCAGCTGGTTTCAAGGTTTTGGCCAATGCAGACGCGGCCGCTTGGGCCGACATCCTCATGGTATTAGCACCGGATGAGCATCAGGCTGCAATTTATGCGGATGATCTGCACACACATATGAAACCCGGCGCGGCTTTGGCCTTTGCCCATGGTCTCAACATCCATTTCGGCTTGATTGAGCCACGCGCCGACATTGACGTTATCATGATCGCGCCAAAGGGCCCCGGTCACACAGTCCGCAGCGAATATCAAAAAGGCGGCGGCGTGCCCTGCCTGATTGCTGTTGCACAGAATTCCAGCGGCAATGCCCATGACATTGCGCTTGCTTATGCCAGCGGCGTTGGCGGCGGACGTAGCGGCATCATCGAAACCAACTTCCGTGAAGAATGCGAGACCGATTTGTTCGGCGAACAAGCCGTCTTGTGCGGCGGTATCACGCACCTCATTCAGGCTGGCTTTGAGACATTGACCGAAGCTGGCTATGCGCCGGAAATGGCCTATTTCGAGTGCCTGCATGAAACCAAGTTGATTGTGGACCTCTTGTATGAAGGCGGCATTGCCAACATGCGTTATTCGATTTCGAACACCGCAGAATATGGGGACATTACCACAGGTCCGCGGATCATTACTGACGAAACAAAGGCAGAAATGAAGCGCGTTCTCGCGGATATTCAATCGGGTCGTTTCGTCAAGAATTTCGTGCTCGATAACCGCGCTGGTCAGCCAGAACTGAAGGCCGCACGCAAGGCCGCTGCGGCGCACCCCATTGAAGCAACGGGCGCGAAGTTGCGCGCGATGATGCCATGGATTGCCAAGAATAAGCTGGTGGATCAGGCGAAGAATTAATTGCTTTTTCCTAGCTTGACTCATTTGGGGGAGGCATCGACACTGATGCTTCCCCCTTTTGCTATCTGGAGCAGTCTTATGCGTAAGCTTTTATGTGCCCTTCCTCTCTTATTTGCCGTCCCCTTGATCGCGCAGAGCGCAACGCAAATGCCCGGAACGATGGACGTTGCCCGCGTTACTGCTGGAACCTACAACACCGACCCCGGCCATACCCTCATCGGCTGGCGCGTAAGCCATTTTGGCTTCAACGATTATTTCGGCATTTTTGGCGATGCGACAGGAACGCTGATACTTGATCCGGCTAATCCGAATGCCGCCAAGGTGGAAATCACTATTCCAGTCGGCAAGGTAACGACGGCAAGTGCAGGCCTAACAGGGCATCTGCTGCGCGCTGGCAAGGACGGCGGTAAGGCCGACTTTTTTGGTCCTGCCCCAGCCGATGCCAAATTCGTTTCAACGCGTGTCGTGACATCGGGCACCACCGCCAAAATTTCCGGTGACCTAACACTGAATGGTGTGACCAAGCCCGTCGTTCTGGACGCCAAATTTTCAGGCGCGGGCAATAATCCGTTCAACAAGAAAGCCACCGTCGGCTTTCATGCAACGTCGGTCATCAAGCGCAGCGCATTCGGCATAAGCTATGCCGTTCCGCTGATTTCAGATGATGTAACGTTGGACATCAGCGTCGCCTTTGAAAAGGCCAGCTAAGGCGCAAAAACGTCATCACGCAAAGCCGCAAAGATAAGATGGTAAGGAAACTTACCTAATCTTTGCGGCTTTATTTGAAGAAGTCGAGCCGGGACACTTACCCCAAATAGCGCGCATCAAGGCTGGCTTTCGCCGCGCGATATTCGGCTTCAAGCTGGTCAACGAATTGCGCGACGGTTTGCACTTCCTTGATTGCGCCAATGCCTTGGCCTGAACCCCAAATGTCTTTCCAGGCCTTGGCTTCGCTATTTCCGCCAGAGCCGAAATTCATGGTCGAAATATCGCCCTTCGGCAGATTGTTCGGGTCCATCCCTGCCCGCTCAATCGACTGACGCAGATAGTTTCCGCTGACGCCCGTGAAGAGGTCAGAATATACAATGTCGGCGGCTTTCGCCTCGACGATATTGTCCTTATAACCATCAACTGCGTTCGCTTCCTTGGTCGCGATAAACGCACTGCCGATATAGCCAAAATCTGCCCCCATGGCCTGCGCAGCTAGGATCGAGGCGCCATGCGCGATAGAACCGGACAGAGCGACGGGGCCGTCAAACCATTCACGGATTTCGCGCATCAACGCGAAGGGCGAGGTCACGCCTGCATGGCCGCCAGCACCCGCAGCCACGGGAATGAGGCCGTCGGCGCCTTTTTCAATCGCTTTGTGCGCGAAACGGTCGTTGATGACGTCATGGAACGCAATCCCGCCCCAGCTATGAACGGCTTGGTTGAGTTCTTCCTGCGCGCCAAGCGAAGTGATTGTGATCGGCACCTGCCATTTGGCGCAGACGGCGAGATCCTCCTGCAGCCGGTTATTCGACTTATGGACAATTTGGTTCACCGCATAAGGCGCGGCAGGACGATCTGGATTGTCACGATTATGCGCAGCCAGTTCTTCTGTGATCTGATGCAGCCATTCGTCCAACTGGCTTGCAGGGCGGGCATTCAGCGCCGGAAACGACCCAACCACGCCAGACTTACACTGCGCGATGACCAATTCTGGCCCGGACACGATGAACAGCGGTGAGCCGATCACGGGAAGCCGAAGATTATCGAAAATTGCCGGAAGTGCCATATGTCGAATCCCTTGTTAATTCATCAGTTACATGCGGGTTAGCCACAGCCTATCGCGGCTGTCAAATGCCCCTTTTTGAAGAGGCGGTTCCGTAAGGTAAGCTTGTGCAACAACCTTATAAAAAGTGCATCTTTGGCGCGCCCCGACTGACTAAACCCCGTTCGCAGCGCTTAGAATGGCTCTGACGGACGCTGTGGCCACATCCCGACTAATGCCGACACCAAATAATATTGGGCCATCACCCACGCGGCATTCGACATACGCCGCAGCACGGGCATCGGTGCCATGGCCAATGGCGTGCTCGCTATAGTCAATGATGTCCAGCGGACCGCCGAGTGCGTCTTGCAATGCGTCGGCAAGGCTGGAAATCAGGCCGTTGCCACGGCCACTAACGCTTTGCTCGACGCCATCAATGCGGATATTACCTGCAAAGATACGCTCGTCCTTTTGCCGTTGGCTTTGGGCTTCGTGGAAATCGATTAATCGGAACCGGCCATCCCCCTTAAGATGGTAGCGCTTTTCAAACGCGTCCCAAATGTCGGCACTTGTCAGCTCGCGCCCGGTCGTGTCGGACAATTCCTGCACGGTGGTGGAAAAATTAGCCTGCATCCGTTTAGGCAATTTTAAGCCTTGGTCTTGCTCAATCACCCAAGCCACACCGCCCTTACCGCTTTGCGAATTCACACGGATGACGGCTTCATAATTGCGACCCAAATCGGCGGGATCAATTGGCAAATAAGGAACGCGCCAAATTTCGTCATTCTGCCGTTCGTGCGCCGCGAACCCTTTTTTGATCGCGTCCTGATGCGATCCTGAAAAGGCGGTGAATACCAATTCGCCGGCGTAGGGATGCCGCGGGTGTACGGGCAATTGGTTGCAATATTCGACGGTCTGAATAACCTCATCAATGTCGCTGAAATCGAGGCCGGGGTGCAGACCTTGGGTATACATGTTCAACGCCAGCGTCACCAAATCGACATTGCCCGTGCGCTCTCCATTGCCAAACAGGCACCCTTCAATACGGTCGCCACCAGCTAACAAGCCCAGCTCTGCGGCTGCGATACCGCTGCCTCGGTCATTGTGCGGATGCAGGCTGATGACCACATGGTCGCGCGCGCTAATGTGGCGGCACATCCATTCGATCTGGTCGGCGTAAACGTTGGGCATGGCGGCCTCGATCGTTGCGGGCAAATTGAGGATCAATGGCTTTGCCGCTGTGGGCTGTAGCACGTCCATCACTGCCTCGCACACCTCAAGGCTGAATTCTAGCTCAGCCGTCGAAAAAGTTTCAGGGCTATATTCAAAATGCCAATCGGTTTGCGGATATTTAGCCGCTTGCTCTTTCAGGATATTGGCGCCTTCAATAGCAATCGCCTTGACGCCCGCTTTGTCGAGGTTGAAGACGATGTCGCGCCAGGCTGGACTGACCGCATTATAGACATGCACGATTGCGCGCGGGGCGCCGGCCATGCTCTCGAACGTCTTTTCAATCAGATCGCGCCGGGACTGCGTCAGGCTTTGAATTGTCACGTCATCCGGAATGCACCCGCTGTCGACCAGCCCGCGAATAAAATCAAAGTCGGTGGCGCCCGAACTTGGGAAGCCAACCTCAATCTCTTTCACGCCGACCTTCAGCAACAGATCAAAAAAGCGTTTCTTCTTCTCTGAACCCATTGGGTCAATAAGCGCTTGGTTTCCATCGCGCAGGTCGGTGGAAAGCCAGCGCGGCGCACGATCTATGGTTCGCGTCGGCCATATACGGTCGGGCAGATCCACTTGAGGAAAAGGTCGGTATTTACGTGATGGGTCGGAAAGCATCATGATAATTGGCAACTTCGCTGAAACGCCCAGCTTAGGGGCTAAATTTGGCGGGTATATGGCCCTTAGGCGGGTTGCCGAATAGAATCGACAAAACAGGCACGCCTAAGGGCGTGTAAGTCGTAATAAGAGAAGCGAAAGGGCGTTGCGCGATTTCATAACGACTTGGCGATAGCCAATTCGTGCAACATTCGTCCAGTCTTAAAATGCGTTACGGTTATTTTGTTACCATCACACATCAAATTTCGACCTGGCTGCCCAACTCTACGACGCGATTGCTTGGTAATTTGAAAAACTCCATCGCATTGGCAGCATTACGCAGCATCCAGGAGAAAATCTTTTCTCGCCAGATCGCCATTCCGGGCATTTTGGAAGCGATCAATGTCTGACGCGACAGGAAGAAGCTTGTGTGCATCATGTCAAATTTAGGACCACATAAATCAACCAAATCGAGGGTTGCTGGCACATTGGTCTCTTCTAAAAAGCCAAAGCGCATTTTGACGCGGTAAAAACCTTCACCCAAATCCTTAGAGATAATTCGGTCCGTGCTGACGACATAAGGCACATCCTCAATCTGCACCGTCAAAATGATGACGCGCTCATGCAGAATGCGGTTGTGTTTAATGTTATGTAGCAAAGCCGAAGGCACGCCGCTTGCCGCCGATGCCATAAATATCGCGGTGCCTGGAACACGTGTCGCGCTATGGGCGGCAGACTTTATGAAAATCTCCATTGGCATTGTGCTTTCCGCCATGCGCTCGCGCATCAAAGCGCGACCACGCGACCACGTCGTCAATAATGTAAAAATCACTAAACCAATGACCAAGGGTACCCATCCGCCCGATGGCACCTTCAACAAATTGGCACCCAAATAGGCAAAGTCGACGATGAAGAACAAAGCCAGGATTGGTAGCGCCTTCCACTTTGGCCATTTCCATAGCGACAGCAGGACGACCGCAATCAAACACGTGTCGATGAACATCGCGCCGGTCACCGCAATACCATAAGCGGCGGCAAGGTTGGACGATGACTGGAAGAATAAAACCAGCAGTAATACCATCACCGCAAGGCCCCAGTTAATCGCCGGAATGTAAATCTGACCGGCTGCTTTTTCGCTGGTATGCAAAATGCTCAGCCGTGGCATGAAGCCCAACTGAATGGCTTGCTGCGTCAAAGAGAACGCGCCGGAAATAACCGCTTGGCTGGCAATAATAGCCGCCATGATCGTGAGAAAAATAACCGGCGTGCTGATTAACTCTGGCACCATCAGGAAGAACGGATCGCGAATGGCAATCTGCGCTTCTTCTGGCGTCATGGACAATATCATTGCCCCCTGCCCCATATAATTCAGCATAAGTGCAGGCAGCACGAAGAACAGCCAGCTGAATTTAATTGGCCGCCGCCCGAAATGCCCCATGTCGGCGTAAAGCGCCTCCGCGCCTGTTACCGCAAGAACAACGGTACCCATAGCCACAAAGGCTCGAAAACCGTCAATGTAGAAAAAATAAAAGGCATTCATGGGGTTTAAAACGTCGAAGATGATCGACGGCATCTTGGTCAAATGCATTACCCCCAAGCCTGCCAGTGTCGCAAAATACAACAGCATGATTGGCCCGAACCAAGCACCCACCTTCGCCGTGCCGCGTGATTGAAACGCAAACAATGCCCCAATAATGACGACAGATATTGGCAATATCCAGGCGCTAAAGCCTTGATTCACATATTTCAAACCTTCCGCCGCTGACAAAATCGACATCGCTGGCGTAATCATGGAATCGCCATAAAACAGCGCGGTTGCAAACACCCCGAGCATCACAAAAGGCGCAGTCCATTTCGCGCCAGCCGTCTGCCGGTTGATGAGTGCCAAAAGGGCAAGGCTTCCGCCCTCGCCCTTGTTGTCGGCTTTCATGATGGTGAAGACATATTTGAACGTCACCACAATCATCATCGACCAGAACACAAGGCTCAATACACCTTTAATATGCATTGGGTCGGGGGTTATCGGGTGATGGCCAGCAAAGGTTTCACGGAACGCGTAAATCGGACTGGTGCCGATGTCGCCGAAGACCACACCAACGGTGCCTAAGCATAAAGCCAGCAGCGAGCCTTTTGGGGCGTGGCTGTGATGATGATCCTGATCACTGTGACCAAAATCGTCTGCTTGCGGTCCAACCATAATGCTTCCCCGGCTTTCGTCCCAAATACCATGTTATCTGTGGATGGGGCGCGGGCAATAGCATGGAGCACGGCCCTTCACAACACAGCAATATGAAGATGAAATACTATAAAAAAATAACAATTACAGATATTTAATTGACATAACTTATTTTGCTTGTGCGGCTTGCGCTTGCAAGGCTTTCGCCGCCTGAAGCTGCGACTCAATCCGCGTTTTCCATTTGGCAGTGGGTGTCGCCAGTGAAACGGTTTTCTCCCAAAGCAAAATAGCCCCATCAAGGTCACCAGCAAACAAGCGCGCTAACCCCGCAAAATAATAAGGCGCAGGATATTTAGGGCGGATCGCCCGCGCTTTATCAAATGCCAGTTGCGCCGCCGGCGACATTTGCCCCTCACTTGCAAGCATCAATTGCAGTCCAAGCGCGGACCATAGATCGGCATTCTGCGGATCCTTGCGTAAGCCTGATTGAATATAAGAGGCCGACAAAGGATAATCGCCTTGTTTGGCAAAGGAATCAGCCGTTACGAGCCAACGCTTCGCACTGCCAAAACTCTCGTCCATATCCGCACGGATCTCGACCAACTGCGTTGCGCCAACGGCGCTAGCCTCAAGCGGCTGTGCGGGTGCTGGCGGTAAGGATGGACGCCCTTGTAACGCGTATCCAGCCATGCCCAACAGAACCGCCGCGGCAGCAACCTGCCACAATCCCTTTGAAGAACGCACGAAAAAAACCAACGCAAATAGGCTCAAAACCGATAGCAGCCCCAGTACAAACCAACCGTTCATGTGCGACTCCGAAACAAACCGCGGGCCACCCAAATTGAAGCTAGAAAAATGAAAAAAGGTGCGATCCAAAGCAAAAGTCCGGCGCCCTTCATATCTGGCTCAAAACTGACCCACTCACCGTACCGATCAATCATCCAGCTGCGTATGGCTTCTGGTTTCTCGCCAGCTGCAATTTGTTGCCGCACCTCGGCGCGCATCGTGCCTGCCATCGCCGCATCGCTATCGGCAATAGATTGCCCCTGACACTGAATGCAGCGCAGGCTATGCATCAAACGCATGGCTTGTGCCTCCTGCGCAGGATCAACAAGTTGCCTATTGGCCAACGGCGGCATAGGTCCACTGCCTTGCGCAATCACAGGCGTCGACAGTGCAAGTATAATGGGCACAATCGCTCTCATTTTGCGGCATTCACTTTTTCAATCAGCATCGGCACATGTTCTGCCCTGATGTCACCAATATGCTGAAACAATATCGTTCCATCGCCGCCAATGACATAAGTTTCGGGAACGCCAGACGAACCAAGCTTTAACTGCACCAGCATTTCGCTGTCTGAACCAATGCGCCGAAACGGGTTACCGAATTCAGCCAAAAAGGCCGCCACATCTTCTGGCTTATCGCGTATGGCGATGGCATCTATCTCAATCCCAGCCGCCTTCAATGCCTCCAGTTGTGGTGCTTCCGCTTTGCAAGGTAGGCACCAGCTGGCAAAGATATTGAGCAAACGTGGCTTGCCATCAGCCATGTCGGTGTTGGACAAAGCTGGAACGCCAGCGGTTGCAGCAGGCAGGGCAAATGCGGGCAATTTTTTGCCAATCATCGCGGAATGGACTTGATCATCCTTGGGTACCGCAAGGCCATAGATCGCAAGCCCGCCAATGAAGGCAACGACCGCAAGCGGTATCCACAAAATCCACGGCCTGTTCATGCACGCTCCCACTTATTGATTGCAGGTTTCTTGGCCCGCCGGAACATGCGACCGAGCAACGATATTGCACCGCCTAGTGCAATGAGAATTCCGCCATACCAGATGAATGTCACAAATGGCTTCCACCACAAACGAACTTGCCAACGGCCGTCACCCTCTTGATCCGGTTGCGCAATCACGGCGTATAATTGGCCATTCCAGCGGGTAAGCAATGCGGCCTCGCTAGTCTGCATTTCGGGTTTAAAAAACTGCCGCGACTGGGGACCAAGCTCAAACATATCACCATTTTTGCTAGCGACCATCTGACCTTCGACGGCGACCCAATTGTCACCAACAACGGGCTTTACATCCTCAAGCTGGACCTTCCAGCCTGCTACCTCCGCGCTTTCACCCGGCGCAAGCGCCGTCAGCGTTTCTTTAGAAAACCCGGACTCCGCCGCCATACCAAAAACACTGACTGCAATGCCGAAATGTGCGATGACCATCCCGAAAGTTGGTAATGGCGTCCGCAGCAATTTGCGGCCACGCAGCGGCATCCACGCAGCCACCGCAAGCGCCAAAGACAATGCGATACCGAGCAGTGGGTAAAGACCCACTTCGGGGGCCAGTATCCAAGCAGCCAACCCGCCGCTTACCAAGATTACCGCAGCGCCTATGAGCCAATATTTCATCCGCATCAACGCGTCCCGCCGCCACCGCAACATAGGACCAATCAATAGTGCGAGCATCAATAACAGCATGACAGGCACGGTAGCCTTGTTGAAATAGGGCGGACCAACCGAAATCTTGTCGCCCATCGCCTCTGCTGCCAGCGGGTACAATGTTCCGATCAGAACGACAGCCAAGATGACGCTGAGGAAAATGTTGTTCGCGACGATACCGCCCTCGCGGCTAACCAATTGGAAGGGCTCGCCTTGCTTAACCGTACCGATGCGGAGGGCAAAAATGACGAAGGCGATGCTCGTGTACATCAGCATGAGTGCCAGAATGAACGCGCCGCGTTCAGGATCCACGGCAAAGGCATGAACGCTGGTCAATATCCCCGACCGTACGAGGAAAGTGCCTGCCATCGACATCGCAAAAGCGACCAAAGCAAGCATGATAGTCCATGCGCGAAGCGCGTTACGGGTGGCAAGAACGCTAACCGAATGCAGCAAAGCTGTGGCTGCGAGCCATGGCATCAACGAAGCATTTTCAACGGGATCCCAAAACCACCAGCCGCCCCAACCGAGTTCATAATAAGCCCAATAGCTGCCCGCAGCGATACCGATGGTGAGGAAAATCCAAGCACCCAAAACCCATGGCCGCATTGCACGCGCAAATGCTGGTCCTACTTGATTTGTTAGCAACGCCCCCACAGCAAAGGAAAATGCAATCGATAGACCAACATAGCCCATGTAAAGCGTTGGCGGATGAAAGGCGAGACCAACATCCTGAAGTAACGGGTTAAGCCCTGCGCCTTCCAATGGCGCAGGCACGAGCCGTTCAAATGGGTTTGATGCAAATAATAGAAATGCAAAGAAACCAAGTGCAATAAAAGCCTGTACCGCGAGCGTTGCAGATAATGTCTTTGGATCAACCCGATTTTCAAAAAACGCTATGGCCGCGCCAGATACAGACAGCACCGCCACCCATAATAGCATAGAGCCTTCATGATTGCCCCAAGTGCCGGCGAGCTTGAAGATTATCGGCTTATCGATATGGCTGTTGCTTGCCACCAAAAGAACCGACAAATCAGTCACATAAAATAGCCACATCAGGGCAAAAAAAGCTAAAGTGCAAAGCGCACCCTGCACATAAGCGGCAGGTTTAATGAGCGGCACCAATTGCCCTGCACCGCCACGCAAAAGCGTCAGGCCACCGACAAGCTGCAGCAATGCCATCGCCGCTGCCAACCAAAGAGCGGCCAATCCTGCCTCTGCGATCATGTCAAAGCCTTCATTGAGAAATCGTGTTTTTCGTATTTTCGGCAGCGGTCATGTCGATATCCGCAAGTTCCTTTGGCACATAATTTTCGTCATGTTTTGCCAACAAGCTTTCAGCGACGAATATGCCATCTGGCCGGAGGCGGCCATCGGCAACAACGCCGGAGCCCTCGACAAATAAATCAGGGGTAATCCCACGATAAGCGACCTTCTGACTGCTTTCTTGGTCCTGCACAATGAAGGTAATTGATACGCCATCGCCGCCACGCATGATGGACCCCTTCTGCACCATCCCGCCAAGCCTGATAGCCTTTCCTGGCTCTACATTAGCGGCCGCCAATGTTGTGGGCGTATAGAAATAGGATGCTTCCTCACGCAAGGCAGACGCCGCAATGAGGCCCGCGCTCACCAATGCCACCACAGCGATCAATGCCAATAGCAAACGTTGATGTTTAGGTTTCATGGCTGCTCCCGTAATGCATCTGCCGAAGTCTCGGCCCGGCGCATGGAAAGATAGCTCGAAAGGATAAGCCAAAGCATGCCGACGCCGGTAACCGCGAATGACGCAATGATGAAAGGAGCGTGCGGCATCAGCCTTCCGCCATCCGGCGCATCCGCGCTTCAATTCGCATTTCTGCCAATGCTGCGCGCATCCGCATTAGGACAAGCGCCCCGAACAAAAGGCTAAAACCCGCAACAGCAACAAACAATGGTGCCAGATAAGCCGAGTCTATGGATGAACCACTTAAGGTAATACTCGCTTTTTGATGTTGGCTTTCCCACCAGATAACCGAACGGTTGATGATCGGGATATTGATCGCGCCAATGATACCAAACACTGCGGCAACGCGGCTCGTGTCGCCCTTCTCGCTTGAGGCATTAGAAAGCGCGATATAGCCAAGATATAGGAAAAAGAGCACTAGCATCGACGTCAGGCGCCCATCCCAGACCCACCAAGTGCCCCATGTTGGCCTTCCCCAGATGGAACCTGTAATTAGACAGATAGCCGCGAAGGTCGCCCCGGGAACAGCGATTGCACGCGCCGCAACGCCCGCCAACGGGTGCCGCCATACCAATTGCACAATGCTGGCAATCGCGATGCCCGTCCATCCCCCCATACCAAGCCATGCGGCGGGAACATGAACGAAAAGGATTTTGACAGTGTCGCCCATCAACCGTTCGGTCGGGGTAAAAAACAAGCCCCATATGCACGCAATGAGTGTGAGCATAAGCCCCGGCCAAAACAATGCAGGCGTCAGCGGCTTTGCAATACGCAAGAATCGGGCAGGATTGGCAAAGCGATGCATGATTAGGCAGCGTCTTTAGCACTGCGAATGCGTTACGCCAATCGATTTGCTATCATCTGCCAATAAGCTTTTGGGCCATATTGTCGGCAACTTCCGCTGGTGTCTGACCGGTTGAATCACTTTGCGACCAGATGGCGAACAGACGATCCGGAATGGCATCAATGCGGCGGTTTATTTCTGTGTCGTCCGCATTTTCGATGTGGCGCAAAACGTTGATAATGCCGCCTGCGTTGATGACATAATCTGGCGCATATAGGATCCCACGGTCCGCCAATATTCGCCCCTCTGGCCCCGAAGCTAATTGGTTGTTCGCGCCGCCAGCAACGGCCCGCACTTTTAACGCGTTCACGCTCGCTTCGGTTAGGATAGCGCCCAAAGCACAGGGGCTAAAAATATCGGCATCGACTTTCATGATTTCGTCCGTGGGGACACTGTTGCCGCCAAGTTCCGCGGCAAGGTCTGCGGCACGTTGCGCATTGACGTCGGCCAATGTCAGCGTTGCGCCTTGTTCTGCAAGGTAACGTGCCAGACCGCCGCCAACACTACCTACGCCCTGAATAGCCACATGAACGCCAGACATATTGCCGGCACCAAAAGCATGCTGTGCAGCCGCCTTAACGCCTAGATATACCCCGCGCGCGGTATAGGGGCCGGGATCTCCACCTTGCCCCGGCAGTCCAGCGACGTGCGCCGTAACTTTTGACAACGAAACCATATCGGCTTCTGACATGCCGACATCTTGGGCTGTGATATATTGCCCACCGAGCGAATCTACAGCCCGCGCAAATGCATCGAGCATCGCCTGCGCTTTAACACGCTGCGGATTAGCCAGAATGACCGCCTTCCCACCGCCAGCCGAAAGCCCTGCCATCGCATTTTTGTAGCTCATCCCGCGCGACAAACGCAGCGCATCAATAATCGCAGCTTGGGAATCGCCATAATGCCAAAAACGTGTTCCACCCGCTGCTGGCCCCAAAAAGGTAGAATGCACAGCGATAACGGCCCTTAGACCCGTCGCACGATCATCAAAGACGTGCACCGCCTCATGCGAGTCAAAATCAGGCAAATCCCAAATGGCGGACATGATAAATTTCCTTGTGCGAGAATTGCCCTCGAGCGATTGCAATCATATTACGAACAAGCGTAATAATATTACGCAAAGCAAATGTCACACAGATTTTGGAAATGAAGAAGTGGGGCGACCGAGGGGTCTTGAACCCCCGACCTCTGGTACCACAAACCAGCGCTCTAACCAACTGAGCTACGGTCGCCATAGCGCCACTGAGGCAGGCGCGATCCTGTTTTTCGGCCTAAATTCAGGCCTTAAAATTGTCATGTGCCGAGCCCTAGCCCGGCACAATGAAAATCTTACTTTTTGAGGCTGAGCCCGCCAAAACGCTTGTTAAACTGAGCCACACGGCCACCAGTGTCAAGCATACGGCCCGAACCGCCGGTCCATGCAGGGTGTGATGTTGGATCGATATCCAGAGCAAGCGTGTCGCCTTCTTTGCCCCAAGTGGAGCGTGTTTCGAAGACGGTGCCATCGGTCATCTGCACCTTGATCATGTGATAATCGGGGTGAATGTCGGCTTTCATATATAAATCCTTTGTTCGGTCACCGGTTTCCGACCGGTAACCCTAAATTCGGAAGCGCCGCGCATAGCCGTGAGCGGACGAGATAGCAACATGGAAATATTGCCGAACTCCGGTGTAGCAGTTTTATAGACCCTTGCTACTTACCTCCACGTCCCATCATGCCGGCGCTAAAACGCGTTATCCCAAACTTGGTTCAGGTTAACGAAAAGTCCTAGCGCCAATACATCAAGCAGGTGGCTCGGCAATCATGGCCATAAATTCGGCTTCAGCAGCGATTTGGTCGCCAACCATAGCGCGTCCAACAAATTTGCACACCCGCGCCCGTTTCTGCGCAAATTCAACGTGCAAATGCAAAAGGCACCCTGGTTCAACGGGCGCGCGGAACTTGGCATTGTCGATCGACATGAAATAGACAAGCTTACCCGATCCAATCAGCCCCAAGCTTTCCATCGCCAACACGCCAGCCGCTTGGGCCAGCGCCTCGACAATCAAAACACCCGGCATGATGGGTCTTCCGGGAAAATGTCCCTGAAAAAACCCTTCATTCATGGTTACGGCCTTGATCGCGCATATACGCTCGTCAACGACAAGCTCCTCTACGCGGTCGACCAAAAGCATGGGGTAGCGGTGCGGAAGCACCGCCATGACCCGGCGCACGTCATAATTGCTGAAATCGCCCCCCGACATATAATCTAGCGGCTTTCAGGCTGCGCCGCGGGTGTGGCGGAACGAGCCTGCGCCGCCGCAGCCGCTTGTGCTTGCTGGGTAGCTGCGTTGATCAGCTGCTGAATCTGCTGATACAAAGCACCAATTTGGCGCGACGGACGCCAACCAGAGGGTGGTGTAATCGTCACGGAGGGGACAGCCTTATCAAGTTCAGCGGTAATCGCAGGTGTAACGTCAATCGCTTCTGGTGCCCACACAAACGAGTCAGGCGTCAGGATGACGTTGATTTTCTTGGCGGTAATGACCGCTTGCTGTGCAGCGTCATATTTCAATGCAATCTGCTCAACGGCATAAAGCTGGGCAAGCACGATAGGGTCCTGAAGCGTATTTATTTCCGACTGTTTTGTGTCGATTTGCTTCAGCAAGGGGCTGTTCGCCTTAACCGCGACGTCAATCTCGGCCTGCGTCAGTTCCTTGTCCTTGTTGATATCCAGCTGCGCATTCAGAGTGTTGATCTCTGCGCGCTTGGCTTGCAGTTGCTGCGCTACGCTCGCGTATAGCGTACCGATTTGCTGATAAGCAGTCCCAAGGGCCTTTGAGCGGGTGATTGCAACGGCTGTATCTGCGGTAGCAATACCTGCAACTTGCGCAGATGCTGGTGCCGAAATGGCTGCCGCCGACAAAAAGGCAGCCGCGATGATGTTTTTACGAATTTTCATTAGAATTGCGTTCCTACGTTGAATGTGAATAATTTGGTGTCGTCACCCTCCTGCTTGAGCAGGGCGCGAGCAATATCAATCCTGAACGGACCAAAGGGTGAATTCCAGTTAACGCCAAAACCAACCGACAAGCGCGGCTTCCAACTGTCACCGAAAAAGCGTTCTTCGAAACGCAGCGCGGCAACCCGGGCCGAGCCATCGGCATTAGTTGCCGTGGTCGATGTTTGCAGCGTGCCAGCGGAATCTACGAAATAATATAATGGCGCGCCCTGCGTTCCGTTCGACAGCACTTCGCGCTGCTGCACAGTCTGCAAAATAGGCCGTGTCACATCAAACACAGACCCGACATCGACGAACATCGAAGGACGTAAGCCCAACTCTCTGGCGCCGCTGCCCAGCGGAATTTGAAGCTCGGCACGGCCAAGATAATAGAAACGTCCGCCAATAGAATCATCTTGAATCTGGTTCCGATCCGTCAGCGCCGTATTTACCGCCACCCCGTTTACAACCTGACCTTGGAAGAACACACGCTGCACGCGTGGGCCGATGCCGCGAATGTCGAAACCGCGCATTTGCGGTTCACCCAGATAGAAACGGTCGGTCAGCCGGACATCGTCTATACCCTGCGAGGCCAAACCACGGTCCTCCAACGCATGGATATATCCACCTTCAAACGACAATCCGAAAACGAAGTTACCGAATGGCTTCCAATATTTGTCGGCGTTAATACGCGTTTTTACATATTTCACGTCACCGCCAAGCCCGGCAATATCTTGGCTTATACCAAAACTTTGGCCGCGTGTTGGGCGGATGCGGTTGTCGCGATCATCATATAACAACGTATAACCAATGGACGACGTCAAACGCTTACCCAGCGCATCGCAGAGAAAACGCCCGGCAATGATTGGGTCGCATGACGGCAAAAGCGGGCCGACGCCGTCTGGGTCTGAGAAGAAGGTATTCTCATCCAGAGAAATATCATCCTGGCTCAAACCATAACGTGCCTGAAAATAAATATATTCATTAACAGGCACACCAACGCGTATCTGCAGACCTGTTGTCGCTTGCTCATAGGTCGTGTTGCGTTGGTTGTTAAAGAAATTGAAGCTATTTAAATCGCGGCGGAATATATCGCCGGAGATGGCGATGGAACGGTCAAACAAATAGGGCTCGGTGAAGCCAATTTCTGCTGATTTCGAATAAGATGAATAGGAAACATTCGTTCGCAACTCCTGACCAAGGCCGCGGAAATTTCGCTGTTTAATCGCACCTTGGAAAATGAAGTTCTCAATCGATGAAAATCCAGCCGACAAGGACAATTCGCCTGTCGCTTTTTCTTCAACATTGGTGCTCAGAATGATGCGGTCGGGGCCACTACCCTGCTCCTGCTCAACTTCCAGATCTTCCTGAAAATATCCGAGCGATTTGATACGCTCGGCGGTCCGCTTTACCTGAATACTGTTAAAGGCATCACCTTCGTTAAGGCGGAACTCGCGACGAACGACCTTGTCTTGTGTCAGCGTGTTGCCGTTAATGTCGATACGTTCGACAAATACGCGCGGAGATTCGGCAACGTTAAACGTAATGCCCATGGTCAGCGTATCTTTGTCTCGCTGAAAATCAGGGTTTACGTCGGCAAAGGCATAGCCGAACAAACCTGCTGTTTCCGATAGGCTTTCGACAGTGTCTTCCACCATTTTGGCGTCATACCAGTCGCCTTTTTTCATGCGCAACGTCGTTGTCAGGCGCTCTGAATCAAAATCACGAATCTGGCTCTCAACCTTAACGTCGCCAAATTTGTACCGGTCACCTTCTTCCACCACATAAGTGATGATGAAGTCCTGCTTATCAGGCGTCAATTCCGCGACCGCGGAAACCACGCGGAAATCGGCATAACCCTGTGTCAGGTAAAATTGACGCAGCTTTTGCTGGTCGAATGCTAAACGGTCGGGATCATAGCTGGTGCCAGAGCTGAATAACCGGTAAAAACGGGCTTGCTTCGTGACCATCTCACCGCGCAACTGGCCATCGGAAAACTTTTCATTACCGATGATGTTAATCTGCTGAACCTTGGACTTGGGTCCTTCAGTAATTTCGAAAACAATATCCACGCGGTTCTGGTCGAGTTGAACCAGCTTGGGCTCAACGACTGCGGCAAAACGCCCTTGGCGCTTGTACAGCTCGACAATGCGCGCGACATCCGCCCGCACTTTGGATCGCGAATAAATCTGGCGCGGTGCAAGTTTAATTTCGGGTTCAATCTTGTCATTCTTGATGCGTTTATTGCCTTCAAGAATGATGCGGTTCACCACCGGGTTTTCGCGTACCTCAATAACAACAGCGCCGGCATTATTGCGGACTGCAACATCCGCAAATAATTCAGTCGCATAGAGGTCCTTCAACGCTTGGTCACCTGCAACCTGCGTCCAAGGCTGCCCCGTGCGTAAGCGAATGTAGGACCGAACCGTATCGCCCTCGAGTCGCTGCGTCCCAACAACAGTGATGGATTGAATGGTTTCAACCGGTGCCGCGGCCGCGGGCTGAGCAGTGGGCGTCGCCGGAGCGGTCTGCGCAAAAGCGGGCACCATCGATCCCGTCGCGGCAAGCGCCGTCGAGCCCATCAAATAAATGCCAAAGCTTTTGAATTTGCCGCAAGGTGTACTTTTCATTGTCATCCGATCTGATGTCCGGTCCCCACCGGGCGGTGGCAAACTGCCGCTAAAATAATTTTGCGTTCCCTGCCCGATGCAGCGCGCGCAATCAAGTATGCAATGGCCTCAACCGCTTCCGAAAAGACCGAAAGATGCTAGGTCGTTGAATGTTACCATGATCATAAACGCTGCCAGCATCGCAAATCCTGCACGAAACGCCCACTCCTGCACTTTTGGCGTGGCTGGACGCCGACGCACTGCTTCGATTGCATAGAGCAACAAATGCCCACCATCGAGCATTGGGATTGGCAGGAGATTGATGAACCCTAAGTTAATTGAGACCAAAGCCGCAAGGCTGATGAATGTCAAAATGCCAAGACTCATCGCCTCGCCCGACACTTTCGCGATTTTCAGCGGACCGCCGAGTTCCGAAATGGGCCGACGACCGGAAATAATCTGACCAAGACCAATGACTTGTTGCCGTAATATATTACCCGTTTGCACCACCGCAGCCCAAGGCGCTTCTATAAGGCCTACTTCACGAACTTCCATTTTACTGGCCCCGATACCGAGGCGACCAATACGATATTCATTGCCGAAACGATCGACTTCGATAGCGTCAGCCACTATAGCTTCTTTTAACATACGCGCGCCGTCGCGTTCGATTTCCAAGACGATTTTTTCACCCGGAATCAGAATGACTTCGCTTGCCATAGCGTCGAAGGTTTCAACTCTGCGATCATTCAAAGTCAGGATACGATCACCAGTCTGCAAACCAGCAACAGCGGCCGCGCTATTGGGTTGAACGACATCAACCACCGGCGGCGTCACCGATTTACCAAACGCCAAAAGGAAACCCATGGCGATCAGAATGGCCAAGATGAAATTGACCGCTGGACCAGCAAAAACAATCAACGCACGTTGCCACAAGGTTTTGGACTGGAACGTTTGGTTACGCTCATGTTCCGGCAGCTGTTTCCAATTTTCATCGGCCTGGCTGGCAGGATTCATGTCGCCTGCAAATTGTACATAACCGCCTAGAGGCAGCAAGCCAACGCGCCAAAGCGTGCCGCGTTTGTCGACCCTGCCCCATATCTGCGGGCCAAAGCCGATGGAGAATTTCTCTGCCTTTACGCCGAACCATCGGCCCACGGCATAATGGCCAAGTTCGTGCACGACGACCAGCGAGCCGATCAGCGCCAAAAATGCAAGTACAGTCACGATGATATTTGGCGATTCCATTGGCATTAGGTAACCTTTTGTATGAGCGTCTGCGCATAACGCCGTGCGGCAGCATCTATGCTGAACAAGTCATCGATGCAGGTTGGCAGGTTATTCGGTGCATAACCGCACAGCGTATCTTCCACCAAAGCTGCGATATCGAGAAAACCGATTTGTCCATTTAAGAACGCCGCCACCGCGACTTCATTGGCGGCGTTCAAAATGGCCGGCTTTGCGCCGCCTTCGGATATGGCCGCGCGGGCAAGCCGCAACGCCGGAAAGCGCACGATGTCCGGCTGCTCAAACGTCAACTGCCCAATATTCGCTAAATCCAGCGGCTTGCAGGTCGTGGCAATACGCTCCGGCCATGCCAGCGCGCTCGCTATTGGAATGCGCATATCTGGCGAGCCAAGCTGCGCTAAAGTCGAACAATCGACATATTCGACCATCGAATGGATGACCGATTGTGGATGCACAAGTATATCGATTTTATCCAAGCCCACCGGAAACAAATGATAGGCCTCAATCAGTTCAAGGCCCTTGTTCATCATGGTCGCGGAATCAATACTGATCTTCGCCCCCATGTCCCAATTGGGGTGCGCCACAGCCTGCGCTGGCGTGACGTCCCGCATCTCCTCAAGCGAGAAGGAACGAAACGGCCCGCCGCTCGCAGTCAGAGTTATCTTGCGAACCTGGTCAATCTTACCGCCCGCGAGACACTGGAATATCGCATTATGCTCGCTATCGACCGGCAACAGAGTTGCGCCCGACCGACCGACCGCAGCCATCATCAATGCACCTGCGGAGACCAAGGCTTCTTTGTTGGCCAAAGCGACCGTCTTCCCGGCCTCAATTGCAGCCATCGTAGAGGGCAATCCCGCGCAACCGACGATGGAGGCCATTGTCCAGTCTGCATTGCGTCTGGCAGCATCCACAAGCGCGTCTGCGCCTGCTGCGGCTTCTATACCCGTTCCTGCCAATGCGTCTTTAAGGTCGGCATATGCCGCGTCATCCGCAACGACGGCCAGTTCAGCATCAAATTCCCGCGCCAATTGCGCAATAGCATTGGCATTGCCGTTCGCCGTGAGCGCGACCACGCGATATTGGCTACGATGCTGGCGAATGAGATCCAGTGTAGACAGCCCAACCGAACCCGTGGCGCCAAAGATGGAAACGCTGCGAGTCATAGGATCAGCTAGCCGCCACAGTTTGAAACAGCGTGACGATACCGGCGGCGAAAGCGACGGCGATAAGCCCGTCCGTCCGATCAAATAAGCCGCCATGGCCAGGTATCAAACGGCCGGAGTCCTTCACCCCTGCCCTTCGTTTCATCCAGCTTTCGAAGAAATCGCCCATTTGCGCGACTACCGCCAGCGCCGTCCCCGTCAGCATGAGGCCGAACCAACCATAAGCCAAATAGACATCGCCGTCGCCAGCTTCGCCGTCCCTAAACGCATAGATGCCTGCTTGAATGATAACCATCATGAGGCCAGCACCTATGATGCCACCGAAAAGACCAGACCAAGTCTTCGACGGACTAATTCTTGGCGCGATCTTGGGGCCGCCAATGCTCCGCCCTGCGAAATAGGCTCCAATGTCGGTGCCAATGACACCTGCAATCAACATAATCGCCGGCGTCATGTCAAAGAGAGGGGCACTGAACAGTATCAAGCTGAAACATGCAAGGCCGACATAGATCGCTCCGCCCAACAGCCATAATATCTGCGCCTGCAGACTATGCACAAAACCAAGAACCAATTTAGCAAATTCAAAAAGCACGCCCAAGCCGATGGTAATTACCAGGCCCATAAAGGCATAACCGCCCAGCCAGATCGCCATTATCGCTACTGACATCATGGCTACGCTCGACAATGTGCGTATGCCCAAGTCCGAACGCGGTTTCAGTTGCGGGGGGACCTTATCGTTCATCGACCACCGTAGCGCCGTTCACGACGCGCAAATGCGTTGAGTGCAGCAGCTAGCTCATCCTTGTTGAAATCCGGCCATAAGGTATCGGTAAACCAGAATTCCGCATATGCCGCCTGCCAAAGCATGAAATTAGACAGCCGTTGCTCCCCCGACGTACGAATGAGCAAATCTAGCGGCGGCAAGTCGGCGGTGTCGAGATTAGCCTCAATGCTCGCCACGTTAACTTCCCCCTGCGCAGCGGCAGCACGGGTGGCGCGGACTATCTCATCTTGCGCACCATAATTCAGGGCGACCGCCAATGTCGTGCGGCTATTCTTTGCCGTCCGCGCGATTGATTCTTCAAGCATCTCCACAATGTCTGGCTCTAATGCTTTGTAATTTCCAATAATTTTAAGCCGCACATCATTTGAGGCAAATTCGTCAAGGTCAGATTTGATGAAGTCGCGCATCAGGCCCATAAGGTCGCTGATTTCATCCTCCGGCCGTTTCCAATTCTCGCTTGAAAAGGCATATAAGCTCAACGTTTCCAGCCCAAGCTCACCCGCCGCACGAACGATATTCCGGACAGTCTCGACCCCCCGCTTATGTCCCATAGCCCGCGGTAACATGCGCTTTTTCGCCCATCGGCCGTTGCCATCCATGATAATCGCAACATGGCGCGGCATTTTGCCGGTGCCCGCGGCGATGCGCTCTTGAGCTTCAGCGACAGCCATCAGTTTCCGAAACCCGATGAAGTGAAAAGCTTGGCCAAGTTCACTGGCTCAAGATTTCCTTTTCCTTATGCGCAGCCGCATCATCGACGGCCTTGATCATGTCATCGGTCATTTTTTGGACTTCAGTTTCCAACCTTTTGCGCTCGTCTTCGCTGACTTCCTTCTTGTTTTCATCGGTCTTCAGCCCGTCATTGGCATCACGGCGAACGTTGCGGATCGCGATTTTCGCTTTCTCCGCATACTGGCCCGCCAGCTTTGCAAGCTCCTTGCGACGTTCTTCAGTCAGATCAGGAATAGGCAGTCGCAGCGTTTGGCCATCGGTGATCGGATTCAAACCAAGGCCTGCCGAACGAATAGCTTTTTCCACCGGCGTGACGTTTGACCGGTCCCATACTTGAACCGAAAGCAAACGCGGTTCAGGCGCGCTGACGGTTGCAACTTGACTCAACGGCATGTGTGATCCGTACACTTCAACCACAACTGGATCGAGCAACGTCACATTGGCGCGGCCCGTACGTAAGCCCGAAAGATCGCTTTTGAGTGATTCTACAGCGCCCTTCATGCGGCGCTCTACATCGGCTTTGTCATATTGCGGCATGGATTAGTTTCCTTCGCTTGTTACCACAGTTGAAGTGCCGCTTCCGTCGAGCACTTTCAGAATATTGCCCTGCTCGCGGATCGAAAAAACCACGATGGGAATGTTGTTGTCACGACATAAAGATACCGCGCTGGCATCCATAACTTTCAGATTATCTGCCAAGACACGGTCATAACTTAATGTTTCATAACGTTTTGCAGTCGATACCTTTTTGGGATCAGCGTCGTAAACGCCATCGACCGAGGTGCCCTTAAACAATGCATCACACTGCATTTCCGCCGCGCGCAATGCAGCGCCGCTATCGGTTGTGAAGAATGGTGCGCCAACGCCTGCGGCGAATATGACAATCCGCCCCTTCTCCAGATGCCGCTCCGCACGGCGGCGAATGACCGGCTCGCACACCTTATCCATTTCAATCGCGGATTGGACACGCGTCGGCACGCCAAGTTGTTCCAGTGCGTTTTGCATCGCCAGCGCGTTCATTACGGTGGCAAGCATGCCCATATAATCGGCCTGCGCGCGATCCATGCCCTTGGCTGCACCAGACATACCACGGAAGATATTGCCCCCCCCGATGACCAGGCACAATTGCAGCCCGGTACCCTGCGCTGCCTTTACCTCTTCGGCCACGCGCGCGACCGTGTCGGGGTCGATGCCATAGGCTTGGTCGCCCATAAGCACTTCGCCTGATAACTTCAGAAGAATGCGACGATAGCCGTGCGCGCCCATAATATCCCTCACCCTGATACGATAATGGCGCCCAGCTATAGAAGCCGCGCGCCACATCGCCAAGTGCTTATGCCGTATTTTATAACGGCAGGTAAACGGCGCTCATATCCCGCTTGTTGAGAGATACGAGCGGTGGTTTCGTTGTTATGCGCCAACCGCAGCAGCTACTTCCGCTGCAAAGTCAGACACTTCCTTCTCAATGCCTTCACCCAATTGGAAGCGGACATAGTCCTTCAGCACGATAGGCGTTCCAGCTTCTTTACCAGCGGCGGCCACAACATCGGAAATCGGTGTCTTGCCGTCCATCACAAATGGCTGACTCAACAAGGCATTTTCCTTGGCAAATTTCTTCACCGCTCCTTCAACCATCTTTTCGACGATATCATCAGGTTTGCCGCTTTCCGATGCCTTTTCACGGGCAATACCACGCTCACGCTCAAGCGTTTCGGCATCAAGGCCGGTTTCATCAAGCGACAGTGGGAATGCAGCAGCGATGTGCATCGCCAATTGCTTACCAAGACCGTCGAGCGTCGCAGCGTCTGCTTGGCTTTCCAGTGCCACCAAAACGCCAATGCCACCCATGCCGGGTGCCGCAGCGTTATGGACATAAGAAACAACACGACCATTGCTGACCGACAGCGACTTCACCCGGCGGATAACCTGGTTTTCGCCGATGGTAGCGATATTGTTTGTCAAACGATCCTGCACCGTTTCACCAGCGCCATAAGGCGCGGCCAATACGGCGTCGGCATCGTTAGCAGCCAAACCAAGCGCAACTTGGCTAACGGCGGCAACAAATTCTTGGAACTGTTCGTTCTTGGCGACGAAGTCGGTCTGGCTGTTTACTTCGATAGCCGTGCCCTTGGTGCCTTCTACAGCAACACCGACAAGGCCTTCAGCCGCCGTGCGGCTGGATTTCTTGGCAGCGGTAGCAAGACCCTTGGCGCGCAGCAAATCTACAGCAGCTTCGATATCGCCATTGGTTTCTTCCAGCGCCTTTTTGGCGTCCATCATGCCAGCGCCGGAAAGCTCACGCAGTTCCTTAACGGCTGAAGCAGTAATTGCAGACATAAATTTGTCCTTTCGAAATATGCAGGAGGCCAATCGACCTCATTAAAGTTCGTCATCCCCGCGAAAGTGGGGACCCAACGCCTGAGCTTACAATATACGCAAACGTCAGGGTTACCCCCGCCTACGCGGGGGTGACGACAAATTGATTACGCTTCTGCGGCAGGCGCTTCGGCGGTAGCTTCTTCCGCAGCAGGCGCTGCATCTTCTGCTACTGGTGCAGCTTCTTCAACCAAAGCTGGTTCAGCTGCAGGCTCAACTTCCGCGCCAAGGTCGACGCCCTTAGCAACCTTCGCGTTTACATTACCCTTGGTTGCCGCAGTGGCAACCGCGTCGCAATACAAACGAATAGCGCGTGCGGCGTCATCATTTGCAGGAACAGGGAATGCAATGCCGTCAGGCGATACGTTTGAATCGAGGATCGCGATCACTGGAATACCCAGAACATTGGCTTCCTTGATAGCAAGCTCTTCCTTGTTGGCGTCAACAACGAACATGACGTCAGGAATGCCGCCCATGTCGCGGATACCGCCAAGGCTCAATTCCAACTTGTCGCGCTCGCGGGTCATTTGAAGGATTTCCTTCTTCGTGAAACCGTGCGTGTCACCCGAAAGCTGCTCTTCAAGCGTCTTGAGCTTCTTGATTGAGTTTGAAATGGTCTTCCAGTTGGTGAGCATGCCGCCCAACCAACGATGGTTAACGAAATGCTGACCTGATGCGCGGGCTGCATCGGCGATTGGGCCTTGGGCCTGACGCTTCGTGCCAACGAACAATACCTTGCCGCCAGACGAAACACTCTGCGCGACGAAATCTAGCGCACGTGCGAACAATGGCACGGATTGCGACAGATCGAGAATGTGGATGCCGTTGCGCGCGCCGAAGATATACGGCTTCATACGCGGGTTCCAACGGTGTGTTTGGTGGCCGAAATGGGCCCCAGCTTCAAGCAATTGCTGCATGGTAACGACAGGTGCCGCCATGGTACTTCTCCTTCCGGTTGAGCCTCTGGGAAACTAGAACTTCACTCATGCCTGAAAGACACAGATCAGCACCGGTATGTGCGCTTCCCATGTGGAATGAGGGGGCCGTTATAGTTGGTGAGAGGATTCGTCAAGCACCAATGGGCTGTTAACCGCCTAAAGCGCACATTGCGGTATTAACAAAAGGTGCACCTCTATTTGCATATGTGGCAGGCAGAAATTGGAGTGCCAAGGTTGAAACTCTCTTCAACTATGCGCGCACAGTTTTAGCCATTTGCTTTGGACAAAGTTATCCACAGTTCATCCCCCAATTTATCCCTCGATGTTCTATTTGCGAGATACCGCTTGACATGAAAGAACAAATAGTGAACAACGGCGCAAATCCGGTGTAAAACCGAATCAACACTCCGCCCAATTTGGGGCGGAGATCAACAAGGATAGTGCTATGACAATTATCGCTTCGCTTCTCTTCCTCACTGCCCTGGGTGCGTCCATTGGCGTGATCACTTTATCCATTCGCAACGCCATGCCGCGTATCCAAGAAGTTATCGATATGGAATTTGCGCCAGCGATGCAGCGGGAGCGGCGGATTATCTTGGGCGACATGCGGCGCTTGGCACCTGCAACAATCATTGCCTTTCCAAGCGCATCGCGTGTTCAAAACAGCGACCGCTTAGCGGCTTAAAAAAACGCGTACGGCCCGACTAGGTGTCCACGCCAATCGCATGAAATGAATCTAGTTTTACTTTGAACGATATTGGTGCCCGCAATGCGGGCACTTTTTTTTGCGCTCATGATGGGCGCATGGCCGCGAAAGCCATGGCTCCCCTACCCTGAAACAAAAAAGGGCGGGTGCTTTCGCCCCGCCCTTTTTACCAATTTCTTGGCGTGTGTCTTAGTTGACAGCGTCCTTGAGCGCCTTGCCAGCTTTGAACTTTGGCTGAGTCGATGCCTTGATGGTCATTGGCTCACCGGTGCGTGGGTTACGGCCGGTCGATGCCTTACGCTTTGCAACGCCGAAAGTGCCGAAACCTACGAGACGCACTTCGCCGCCGCTCTTCAGAGCGCCAGTGATGGCTTCGAATGTTGCTTCAACAGCTTTGCCAGCGTCAGCCTTGGTCAAACCGCTAGCTTCAGCTACTGCACTGACGAGATCTTGCTTGTTCATGTGGGAACCCCCTCTAAAAATTATATGAGACTCACTTATTGCTAAATTGAGTCGCGGCCCAAGCCGGTTTGCGGATAATGAGGAGATTGTTGACACTGTCAAAGGAAATATCGGCCTAAAACCGTCATTTTCTGTGAAAAACCGCGCGTCCTGCCGATTAGATACCCCTAAAGGCAGAACGCACCAGTTTAATGTGTCACAGAAGCCCCATTTTCTCCGCCGATTCCCGCCGGCAACGCCGCCGCAAGATCATCGGCTTCGGTCCACTCAACAGCGACCAAGGGCGCCACAAGTGCACGGGCCAAAACTTGGTCCACATGGCTGACGGGAATGATTTCCAGACCATTTTTGATATTTGCTGGAATATCCGCGAGGTCCTTCTCATTCTCTTGCGGAATGAGAACAGTTTTGATCCCGCCGCGCAATGCCGCCAGCAATTTTTCCTTCAAGCCGCCAATAGGAAGCACCCGACCACGCAAAGTCACTTCTCCGGTCATTGCCACATCGCGGTGCACCGCAATACCCGTCAGGGTCGATACGATGCATGTGACCATACCGATACCAGCCGACGGTCCATCCTTTGGCACAGCGCCTTCGGGAAGGTGAATATGGACATCCTTGCGGGCAAAAAGGCTCGGCTTAATGCCATAGCTCGGCGCGCGCGCCTTCACATAGCTCAAGGCAGCCTGAATAGATTCGCTCATAACCTCGCCGAGCTTACCCGTTGTTTTAATCTGCCCCTTACCGGGCACCGTAACTGCCTCGATGGTGAGCAATTCGCCGCCGACTTCTGTCCAAGCTAGGCCCGTAACGGCACCAATCTGATTTTCTTCCTCGCCCATATCATGGCGATATTTGCGAACACCCGAAAAATCAGCCAGATTTTCCGGCGTAATGGCAATGCTTGTGTCTTTGCCCTCCAAGATGCGGCGCAGCGCCTTGCGTGCAAGCTTTGCAATTTCGCGCTCCAAAGTCCGCACACCCGCTTCACGCGTGTAATAACGGATGACGTCACGCATTGCGTCGTCGCTGATCGAAAATTCACCTTTCTTCAAACCATGGGCTTCGATTTGTTTTTCAATCAAATGCCGCTTGGCAATCTCAAGCTTTTCGTCCTCAGTATAGCCTTCCAGACGGATGATCTCCATTCGATCTAACAAGGCTTGCGGCAAGTTTAAGCTGTTTGCGGTCGTCACAAACATAACGTCCGACAAATCAAGATCGATTTCGAGATAATGGTCGTTGAATTTGTTGTTCTGTTCCGGGTCAAGCACTTCGAGCAAGGCCGACGCGGGGTCGCCGCGGAAGTCCTGGCCAAGCTTGTCAATTTCGTCGAGCAGGAACAACGGGTTCATTGTCCCCGCCTTTTTCAGATTTGCAGCAACTTTACCGGGCATTGAACCGATATAGGTCCGACGGTGCCCTCGAATTTCCGCTTCATCACGCACGCCGCCCAAAGATTGGCGGATGAATTCACGCCCCGTGGCCTTGGCAATCGATTTGCCCAACGACGTCTTGCCCACGCCGGGAGGACCGACGAGGCATAATATTGGCCCCTTCAACTTGTTGGTGCGGGCTTGCACCGCCAGATATTCGATGATCCGGTCCTTCACCTTCTCCAGCGCAAAATGGTCCGCATCCAGTATGTCCTGCGCCTTAGCGATATCCCGCTTGAGCTTTGACCTTTTGCCCCACGGAATACCCAGCAAGGTATCGAGATAGTTACGGATCACAGTCGCTTCTGCCGACATCGGCGCCATACCGCGCAGCTTTTTCAATTCCGCGTTGGCCTTCGCCTTTGCTTCCTTGGACAGCTTCATGGTATCGATCTTGGATTGAAGCTCGGCAACTTCGTCGCCGCCTTCGCCATCATCATTGCCAAGCTCGCGCTGAATAGCCTTCATCTGCTCATTCAGATAATATTCGCGCTGTGTCTTCTCCATCTGCCGCTTCACGCGGCCGCGGATTTTCTTTTCAACCTGCAAAACGCCAAGCTCACCTTCCATAAAGGCAAATACCATTTCGAGGCGGCGTAAAGGATTGGCTTCGACCAATAAGGACTGCTTATCCGACACTTTTAATTGTATGTTCGCCGCCACCGCATCGGCAAGCGCAGACGGCGTTTCTATCTCGGTCAGTTGCACCGCCGTTTCGGCGGTCATTTTCTTATTCAGCTTCGAATAGCTCTCAAATTGCTCGTTCACCGAGCGCATTAACGCAGTGGCCTCCGGACCTTCGACATTTGTTTCAGCAATAAGGCTGATATTGGCTTCAACAAAATCGCTACCGCGGTCGACAAGGTCGCGCAATTCTGCCCGCTGCTTGCCCTCGACCAGCACGCGCACGGTGCCATCGGGCAGCTTCAACAACTGCATGATCGTGGCAGTAACACCGATGGTATACAGATCATCCTTGTCAGGGTCATCCTCGGCAGGATCAAGCTGCGCCACAAGGAAAATTTCTTTGTTGGCTGCCATCGCTTTTTCAAGCGCAACCACAGATTTGTCGCGTCCGACAAACAACGGCACAACCATGCCTGGGAAAACAACAATGTCGCGCAACGGCAATAATGGAAGGTTCAGGTCCATAGATACTCCAATTGGCGGCTACCCAAAACGGCAGCCCACCTGTTCCCCCTCAATATGAGTGCTTTGCGCACGCTTTCAATGCATGTGCATCACTTGCACGCATTTAACTGGGGAAAACCGAGGAGATTTAGGCCATTACCGCCATTGACCTTGTCAAAAGGGTAGCTTGAACCCGGGAGGCAGTGGCAAGCCGCTGGACATCTTACCCATTTCGGCGTTGCTGGCGGCATCCGCCTTTTCACGGGCATCGTTGAAAGCGGCGGTAATAAGGTCTTCGAGCATCCCTTTGTCGGCTGGCACGATGAGGCTATCATCCAGTGCAACGTTCAAAATCCGGCCTTTTGCAGTCGCGCGGACTTTCACAAGTCCACCTCCGGAAACGCCCTCCACTTGAATAGTGTCGAGTGTCGCCTGCGCTTGTTCCATCTGCTGTTGGATGTTTTGGGCGGCTTCCTGCGCGGCCTTAATCATCTCTTCCATGCTTTTCATGCGCTTTTGCTCCATTTCATGTCGTTCTCGTCGCTGTCGAGCAGCTCCGCCTCTGGAAACGCGGCGAAAGCCGCTTTGACCAAAGGTGACTCCAATATAATGCGTTTATCCGCTTCAGCCGCGGCTTGCTCTTGCTCGAGCAAGCTTGGCTGCGCTTCGCCGGCGCGCTCCTCAACGTCCCAGCGTGTTCCTGTGACCTTAGCCAAAGCATCGCGCAATTCCGCCACGAAGTTCGGGGCAACGGGCCCCGCCAATTGATAAGCCAGATGAGGTGGCGCGTAATCCACGATACGCATCACATCGCGCAGGGTCATTTCAAGGCTGACAAAACCATCCCGCGCCAATCGCTCCAGCAAGGCATGGAAAGTGGCGGGCATCAATGCCTGCACATTGGCCGTTTGCGGCGCATTATGCGCTGCGGGAGTTGTGGACGCAGAAGGCGCCGGAGCAGCCGTAAACGCGCCTTCGCCAATCATCTTGGCCAGTTCACCCGGATCAGGCAGCGTTGCGGCATGAACCACACGCAGCAGTGCCATATCTGCTGCATCCAGCGGAACTGACGCGCGAGCGACCTCCTCTTGTCCCTTCAGCAACAACTGCCACAAGCGGTGCAAAACCGGGAAGGATAAACGGTCGGCGTGATCCTCTACCATCGCCGCAGCCTCAACATCCAAGGCACCATCACGCGGCGCACCAACTTTTGCGAGTGTCAGCCGATGGACCTCGGACAAAAGCCCGGCAAACATCGCAAGCGGTTCCACGCCCAAAACATACTGGTTCTTCGCCTCCGCCAGCATCGCTTGCGCATCGCCTATAAGGATAAGGCCGAAAAGTCGGCGGATTGCGCCACGGTCGGAAAGCCCCAACATGTCGCGAACCTGCGCGGCGGTGACCTGTCCATCGCCTTCCATATCGGCATGGGCAATGGCCTGGTCGAGAATCGAGAGGCCATCACGAACCGAACCCTCTGCCGCTTGCGCAATCAGGGTCAGTGCCTCCACTTCGGCTGCAACGGCTTCCTTGGCGGCAATTTCGGCAAAATGCACCGAAAGCATCTCGGTGGGGATCCGCTTCAAATCGAAACGCTGGCAGCGCGACAATACGGTGATTGGAACCTTGTTCACCTCGGTTGTGGCGAACAGGAATTTCACATGTCCCGGCGGTTCTTCCAATGTCTTCAACAACGCATTGAATGCGTTCTTCGAAAGCATGTGCACTTCGTCGATAATGTAAATTTTGTAGCGCGCGGACACAGCAGAATAGCGCACCGCCTCAATAATTTCACGCACATCGTCAACGCCCGTGTGGCTTGCGGCGTCCATTTCGATAACGTCAATATGCCGCCCCTCAGCGATAGCAACGCAAGGTTCGCAGGTGCCGCAAGGATCAATGGTTGGTCCACCCTGACCGTCTGCACCAATGCAGTTTAGCGCCTTAGCAATCAACCGCGCGGTAGAGGTCTTTCCCACCCCGCGCACACCGGTCATCAAAAATGCATGCGCCAGCCGGTCCCGCTTAATGGCATTGCCCAAAGTCTGCACCATGGCATCTTGCCCGATAAGCTCGGCAAAAGTCTGTGGCCGATATTTGCGCGCCAATACGCGGTAAGCCGCGCCGCCTGTCGCCGCAGCAGGTTGGGCGGCAGCAGCTAATGGCTTAGTAGCTGGAGGCAAATCCAGCCCCAGGCCCAATGCGTCATCGGGCATATCGGGGTCGCGGGTCGCGAAATCTGGGCTGTCGGAGTCGGGCATTATCATCATAATAGATTGGTCACCGACCTTTGTCGAAGCCTTCTCCACCGAAACACGGGGAAAAGTAGGAGCCGAATGACCCGCAGCGAATTCGTTGTGGCTGCTTCCGTCAGGACCTGACCAGGTTGGCGAGTACCACGTCCATCCGACTCCCACGCCGCATATGGCCGTGACCTTATCGAATTGCAAGACCGGCTGTGGGTTTTGGCAAATGCCGCCACAACGTCGGATTTAATTGGCCGTGGCCCTAAGCGTTGCGCAAATACCAATCATAATCGATGCTCGGCACCTGTCCGAAATAGCGATCCTGTTCCACGCGCTTCACAATTGTGAACATGTCGACGAAACGATCACCGAGATAGTCCCGCAACAATTTGGAACTATGGAAGCGGTCTACTGCGGCGAACCAATTGCTTGGTGGCTTGTCATCACCCGAACCATCACGGTCATATCCATTGCCGACAACGGCTGGGCCGGGATCAATCTGGTTCGTGATCCCATGATGCATCCCTGACAATACACCCGCCACCGCAAGATAGGGGTTGGCATCAGCACCGCAGGCGCGGTGTTCGACATGGCGGCTTGAAGGCGGACCAGCCGGAATGCGGAAAGATACGGTGCGGTTATTAACGCCCCAAGTGGGGGCAACCGGTGCATAGCTATTCGCCTTGAACCGGCGATAGCTGTTGGCATGCGGCGCAAACAGGGCGAAGCAATCGCCAACGCTGGCAATCATCCCGCCAATAGCGTGGCGCAACATCGGCGTGCCTTCAGGGTCATCTGCGGCGAACAGGTTATTACCGTCCTTGTCGTTCATCGACACGTGGATATGCATGCCAGACCCTGCCTGTTCGGCGAATGGTTTGGCCATAAACGTCGCTTCAAGGCCATGCGCCTGCGCCACGGCCTTCACGACGCGCTTGTACATGATCGCATCATCACAGGCGCGCAACACATCCGGCTTATACCGCAAGGTCAGCTCACACTGTCCGGGCGCAAATTCGGAGATTGCCGATTCCAAAGGAAGCCCTTGAATATCGCAGGCCTCGTAGAGTTCATCGAAGAAAGGGCGAAAATCGTCAAGCTCGCGCAGGCCATAGACTTCAACCATCTGCGGAGTTTCGCCACTATATTCTGGCCGCGCGGGGCGGATGGAACCATCGCGTGCGCGTTTTGGATCCAGCAAGTAAAATTCCAACTCAACCGCCAAAGCGGGAGTCAATCCCATCTCGGCAAAGCGGTCCACGACAAGGCCAAGCACATGGCGCGGATCAAGATCGTGCGGCTGGCCATCCAATTCATAAAAATCGACCATGAATTGCGCGGCATTGTCACCCGCCCAAGGGGTGCGAACCAAGGTCCCGGGAATGGGCTTCATCGAACGGTCTGCGTCGCCATCTTCCCACACAAGGCCCGTTTCGACCGTATCCTGCCCAGTGATGTCGACCACAGCGATGGAACCGGGGAAAAAGCGGCCGATTTCATAAACGGACAATACTTCATGCTGGCGCAAGCGTTTACCACGCGGAACACCGCCAAAGTCGGTGTAGATCATCTCGATTGAGTCGATGTCCGGATGCGCAGCAAAAAAGGCCTCTGCCTCGCTGCGTGGCGCGATAGTCGCGGATGATATTGCGCGTTTGATTGTCATGATGTTATTTCCGTCCGCCCGAATGTTCTCATACTAATAGCTCCGTCAGCGCATTGTTCAACTCCGCTGCGAGACGGTCGACCTGCGCCGCTTGCGTCACTGGGCTGACCAGCATCATATTGTGGAAGGGTGCAAGCAAGATGCCCCGATTGGCGAGATAGAGATGGATGGTACTTTCCAACGCATGGTCCATAGCTGCGCGCGCCGCTCTGCCATTGCTTGGCGGGACGGCCGAACAGACCCATTCGACGCGTGCGCCGACATGGCTGACATGCCAATCCAACTTATGCGCGGCGATAACCGCATTCAATTGCGCTACCAGCCGGTCAGTGATCGACAGCATATGGGCGTAGGCATCCCGCGTGATCACCTGTCCCAACATCGCGTGCATCGCGCTAATCGCCAGCGCATTGGCCGATAAGGTCGTGCCTATGCCGCTATGTCCCGGTGGACGCGACGCATTTAGTGCGGCCATTCGCTCTGCAATATCCGCGGTAAAGCCGTAAACCGCGCAGGGCACGCCGCCACCGATGGATTTGCCCACCACCAATATGTCGGGCTTTGGCCCATGGGTATTGCTATGCCCGCCATAGCCAGATGAAATCGTGTGCGTTTCGTCGAACACCAAAATTGTGCCCGTTTCATCGCAAATCGCGCGCAATTTGGTTAGGAAACCCGGGGCATCACGGACCATGCCGATATTGGTCATCAACGGTTCTGCCAAGACGCACGCAATATCGCCGCCGCGTAAAGCCGCCGCCAACGCATCCACATCGTTAAATTCGATGACTACAGTTGTCGGCAGCAAATCCTGCACCTGCCCTATCAAGCTTGGCCGGTTGGCGGCTTGCCCATCGCGCAAATCGACAAAAACATCATCGACTGCGCCATGATAGCAACCGTTGAATATCAATATCTTGTCGCGTCCGGTAATCCCGCGGCACCAGCGGATGACCGCACGGTTTGCTTCGCTGGCTGTGGTGGTGACCTGCCATTGCGGCAGGCCAAACATCTCGGTGAGCATCGCCCCAAGCTCAGCGCCTTTGGCAGTAGGCAGCATATAGCTTAATCCCTGCCCCGCTTGGTCGGCTATTGCCTTGGCGAGCGGCGCAGGTGAATGGCCAAACATGCTGGCGGTATCGCCCAGACAGAAGTCATCGAAAACCTGCCCGTCAATACTCGTCAGCGTCGCTCCTGAAGCGGACTGCGCGACGATCGGGAACGGCGTTGACCAATCTAACATCCAGTGGAAGGGAACACCCTGAAACCAGCCCTGCGCCTTATCCGCCTGCGCCTTTGATTTCGGGTTCGCAGCGATGAAATGCGCCACTTCGCGGTCGCGCATGGCGCTTATGGCTTGGCGATCAATCATAAACGGTCCCGCATCGCATAATAGAGCAACCCAAGCGTTGCCAATGGCCGTGACAGCCATTTTCCGCCAGGAAAGCGGCTGTGCGGCAAGTTCGCAAAAACATCAAAGCGTGACATTGTGCCAACCACTGCCTCTGCCATCAATTCACCCGCCAGCGTCGTGACCAGCGCACCATGGCCAGAAAAACCATGCGCGTAAAACACATTTCCTGAGCGCCCCATATGCGGCAGGCGGTTCATGGTAACGCCAACGGCACCGCCCCATGCATAATCAATGGGTATTTGAGCAAGCGACGGAAACACCTGCACCATATGTTTGCGCACAAATGCCGCAATGTCGCTGGGCGGCGTCTGCACATATTTCTCGCCACCGCCAAAAATCAGGCGCTTGTCCGCGCTTAAGCGGAAATAGTTCAAAACGAACCTGCTGTCGGCAATCGCCGCATCGCTTGGTAGTAATTGATCAGCATCGGGCAGCGGCGCGGTCGCGATGTTATAATTCATAATTGGCACGGTGTAGCTGATCAACTCGGGTGCGATGCTCCCCGTCCAAGTATCAGCCGCCATGATGACATGCTTGGCGGCCAATGTTCCTGCCCCTGCCCGTATCTCGACATGCGTTCCTTTATCGACAGGCGTTTGGGCCGCCGTATATTCATATATATGCACGCCCGCCTTTTGCGCTGCCTTTGCTAGTCCAAGCGCGTAATTCAACGGATGGAAATGCCCGCCTTGGGCGTCGTAAATGCCGCCGTGATAGCCGCCACCTTGGATATGTTGCCCAATATCCTTGGCCAGGACGATCTCCGCCTCCCAACCAAAATGTTGTGCCAAAAACGCGGCATCGCGCTGCATTGCATCGAAATGTGCTGATTTATAGGCGGCTTCCAAATGCCCTACTTTTGCATCGCACGGAATAGGGTGCTTGGCGATGCGGCTCTTGACCCGATCGACCGCGCCATAGGCCAAATCAAATATAGCCTGCGCGCGCGCGCGGCCAAACTCGGCATCGATCTCGCGCATCGACCAGCGTAGGCCAGGAATAAGTTGCCCACCATTACGTCCCGAAGCGCCAAAGCCAATGCTTCTGGCCTCAAGCAATATAACCGAAAGGCCTTTTTCGGCGCAGGCCAAAGCAGCCGACAGGCCGGTAAATCCGCCGCCGATAATGGCAATGTCGCAGTCTTCTAAAGAAACCAAGGAAGCTTGGGTGTCCCAAGCCTGTGCCGTCGCGGCGTAATAGCTGTTGGCGAGCGGGTCGCGCCGCATCACACCCTCAACAACAAATGCTCACGCTCCCAGCTTGAAACGACCGACTGGTAATTGAACAATTCATAGTCCTTGACCGCGTAGAAGATATCGAAAAACTCCTCGCCAAGTAGATTGCGCACCGGTTTGCAGGCACTGAAACGATCCAAGGCCGCTTCCAAGGTGCGAGGCAAGGTGCGGGCGCGGTTATAAGCGCTTCCTGTAATTGCTTTGGCGGGCACCATACGCTCCACCATGCCGATATAGCCGCAGACCAACGATGCCGCCATAGCGAGATAGGGATTGGAATCTGCGCCCGGTAGGCGGTTTTCGACACGGCGGTTTGCCTTGTCGGAGATTGGCACGCGGAAACCGCAGCTTCGATTATCTTCACCCCATTGGACGTTAATCGGCGCGGCGCTGTCGGGACGCATCCGGCGGAAGCTGTTCACATTGGGCGCCCATAATGGGGACACTTGCGGCATGAATTTTACAAGACCCGCAATGTAACTGCGGAACAATGCGCTATCGCGGCCATTGGCGTTGGAGAAAAGGTTACGACCGGTTTCGGCATCTACCACCGATTGGTGAATATGCATCGCGCTGCCCGGTTGTCCCGCCATTGGGTTCGCCATGAAGGTAGCGTAAACGCCATGCTGTTTTGCGACCGCGCGAACGGTGCGTTTGAACAAGAACACTTGGTCTGCCAGCTTTAACGGATCGCCATGGATGAAGTTGACCTCAAGCTGCGCCGCACCCATTTCGTGGATCATCGTGTCGATATCGAGGCCCATCAACTCACAATCATCATAAATGTGGTCGATAATGTCCTCATATTCGTTCATCGCCTCCAATCCATAAGGCTGGCTGGACGTTTCCGCACGTCCACTGGATCCCGTAGGCGGTACTAATGGAAAATCCGGATCGACATTTTGGCTGACAAGGTAAAATTCAACTTCAGGCGCCATAATGGGCTTCCATCCGCGATCGGCATATAAGTTGAGCACTTTCTTTAATATCGTGCGCGGGGCGATTTCAACCTCGGTTCCGTCGCCATGCAGCACATCAGCAATCACAAAAGCGGTCGGTGATTTGAATCCCGGCGCGACGCAAATCGTGTCGGGATCAGCAATCAGGATTTTGTCCGGATCCTTGTCCCAAATATCCTCAATATCCTCGGGGTAATGGCCATCAATGGTGCAGATAAATACGCTGCCTGGTATGCGCAGCGATTTGTCACGGACCGATGAAAGGAACTTCTTCGCAGGCAAAACCTTGCCCCGCTGCACCCCGTTAATGTCGGGGACGATGCACTCCACCTCATCGATTTTGTGCTCAGCGATCCAATTCGCAAGATTGACAGACATTGTTTTTCACCAGTTTTTTGCAAGACTGATAAGCGCATGCCGGACTTGAAAGGTCAAGCCCGGCATGAAATAATCTATAATGGCCCGCGTTGCGGCAAGGCCTAAAACGCTTGTAGCGTTATTAGAAACCGTAGCTTAGCGTGAACACCACGCCAGCCGAGCTATCCTTCGATGCAAAGATAGTCCTACGGTTGGTGTCAACATATGACACACCCAATGTGAAATCGGAAATCGCAGCGGTCATGCCCAGCGACCAATCCAACTTCTTGCTCCCTGCGGTGAAGGCGCCATCTTCTACGCCCAAGGATCCAACAATCGAAATCGGAGAATTGGGCAAAGCGATGGTTGCGTTTGTGGCAACATAAACATTGTCCTCATCGCCGGTATTGCTTTGGCTTGGCACATAGCTCAATTGCACGCCCACCGTAGCGGGGCCCATGGTTGAACCAACTTTACCGGTAAACTCGACATAATTGACGTTCGAAACGCCTGGATACACATAATAAGTTGCACCAATGTCATAGGTTATCTCGTCGCCGCCGCTAAACCCAGCGTAAAGGTCGAGTTCAACATCATTTCCATCATTTTCGGAGATATTAGAACCCCAAGCGCCGACATAAAGGCCGGACTCATGGCTCACGGTGAGATAAGGCTGAACCGCAAAATCTTTACCGGAAAGCGATACGCCCCGAAAGCGATAGTCGGACACCAAGGCGACACCGCCAGTTACGCTAATGGGACCGGCCGCTTCGGTTGTTTCGTCTTGCGCGAAAGCAGGTGCCGACATTGCGATCGCGCTGACCGCGACGCTTAAGCTTGCCAACTTCAAAATGGAATTACGCATATTTTTACCCCTTCTTAGGTATAATAGATACTCGTCTGATAGCCGCGCATTGCGCCAGTATCGGCTGTTGCCGTTCTCATCCCGCTAAATCTGTTCGCTCATGCAATGGCTGGCTTTGCCTTTACCTTTGCTTATCATTGTGCAGGTGCAAACAAACATCAAAGTATGGCCCAAGCAAGTAATTTTGTTGCAACATCCCTGTCCTTTTTTAGCCATGTGACAAAACAGTCACAGTTCTGCGCATTTTTAAGCCTCTCACACGTCGCGTCAGTCGCAGAAACCCAGCCCGCGCATAATTTTGCCGTTATAACTCCTTTATGTGTCGAAAAGACGCGGCGGAACTGCGCGATTGACCACTTCGCGCAAAGCAAATGCCGTTTCAATCCGCGCTACCCGAGGCAAGCGTGCAATCTCCTGGCGGTGAATGATTTCATAATCTTCGATCGATGCGGCGCGCACGACCAACAGATAGTCATTACGCCCGCTCATCAGGTGACACCGGATTGTCGATGGGCTATTGACGACCGCCGCCTCAAATGCTGCCATCGCCTCCTCACTTTGGCTGTCGAGCGTGATTGTCACCATCACCGTCGCCCCCAAACCCAATTTGCGTAAGTTCACATCGGCCCGGTAGCCGCGCAATATGCCGTCATCTTCCAAGGCTTTTTGCCGCCGCGCCGCCGCGCTTGGCGACAGCCCCGCTGCCTCTCCCAATTCCATCTGAGTCGCGCGGCCATTCGTCACTAGCGCACCCAATAATTTACGGTCCGTCCGATCAAGCTGCATATTATTTTCATCCATTTGTAGAAATACGACGAATATATGCATCAATTCATCATTTAAGTCGAATCTTTGCGCAGTTTCGGCGCCCCGACAATGCTAATCTTTTCCATAATGTAACGAGGAGTAGAAAATCATGCGTGTTGGCGTCCCAAGCGAAATCAAAGTTCATGAATATCGCGTTGGCCTAACTCCCGGCGCGGTCCGCGAATATGTTGCCGCTGGTCATCAGGTGGTGGTGCAATCGGGCGCAGGTGCTGGCATCATGGCAAATGACGACGCGTATCGCGCCGCCGGCGCAGAAATCGCTGCGACGGCACAGGAAATTTTTGCTGGCTGCGACATGATCGTTAAGGTCAAAGAACCGCAACCCAGCGAATGGGTGCAGCTTCGCCCCGGCCAGTTGCTCTTTACCTATCTGCATCTGGCACCCGACCCCGAGCAGGCAAAGGGCCTGATCGCCAGCGGGTGCACCGCCATTGCCTATGAGACCGTGACCGATGATCGTGGCGCCCTCCCCCTACTAGCGCCAATGAGCGAAGTTGCTGGTCGTCTCGCCATCGAAGCTGCTGGCCAAGCCATGCGCCGCAGCGAAGGTGGCGCAGGCATATTGCTTGGCGGGGTACCGGGTGTGGCCGCTGGCCGTGTAACCGTACTTGGCGGCGGCGTTGTTGGTACGCATGCCGCACGGATGGCCGTTGGCCTTGGTGCAGAAGTAACTATCGTTGACCGTTCGATCCCGCGCCTGCGCCAACTCGACGACATGTTTAACGGACGGGTACGCACGCGCTATTCGACGCTTGAAACCATCGACCATGAAATCAGCGTTGCCGATGCTGTCATTGGCGCCGTGCTCATTCCGGGTGCAAGCGCGCCCCGCCTTGTAACCCGCGACATGTTGAAGCGCATGAAGCCCGGCGCGGTCTTAGTCGATGTCGCAATTGACCAAGGTGGGTGCTTTGAAACATCGCGCGCCACTACGCATGCTGAGCCCACTTATGTGGTTGATGGCATCATTCATTATTGTGTTGCAAACATGCCGGGTGCGGTCCCGCAGACCAGCGCTGCCGCGCTCAACAACGCGACCTTGCCTTATGGCCTCGCGCTTGCGAATAAGGGCGTGGCAGCGCTGGAAAGCAGCACGGAAACAGGACGCGGCTTGCTCGCAGGTTTGAACGTGCATCAGGGTAAAGTTACCAGCCAAGCGGTGGCCGAAAGCCTTAACCTTGCATTTGTTGCACCCGAAACGGCCCTCGCTGCGTGACTTGAGCGCATGGCAGTGCTAACAGCATTGCATGGGTAAAGAGGGACGCATTACAGCGCATCAGATTGCGGCGATGCTTGGGGTATCGCAGCCCACGGTATCCCGTGCCTTGCGGGGGGATAAGAAAGTCAACGAAACCACGCGTGCACGCATCGTCGCGCTTGCCAACGAGCTTAATTATTCGGTTGACCACAACGCCCTTCGCCTGCGCACGCAGCAGACATTTTCCATCGCACTGGTCATCCTGTGTCGGCAGGGTGAACATAAAGCCAATATAAACCCATTTTATCTCTCATTATTGGGATGCATTGCGGCGTCAGCTTCTGAACGCGGCTATAATCTTATTGTCTCGTTTCAGGATTCCCCGGCAAACTTCTTTGCCAATTATACTGGCAGCAGACAGTCCGATGGTCTGATAGTTATCGGCAGCGGTCAGAATATCGCAGGTTGGCAGTTTTTCGGTGAATATGCCCGGCATAAGACGCCCATGATTTGTTGGGGCGCCAGCAAAGAAGATCTGATTTCAATCAAGAGTGACAATGCGCAAGGCGCGCAATTGGCCATTGATCATTTGTTACAACGGGGTTGTAAAAATATTGCCTATATTGGCCCGACCAATAGTGAGCAGCCACAGTTTCAGGACCGGCTGACAACCTATATGGCGCAGATGGCCGATAAAGGGATGCCACCCATTTGCCCGCCGCTTCCCGAAAACGCCGTGCGTGAAGACCAAGGATACGCCGCAGTTCAGGGCCTCATCCGCGACAAAATTGCTTTCGACGGCTTGTTCTGTGCCAATGACTTTATTGCGCTGGGTGCTATGCGCGCGCTTGAGGAACATAACATCTCTATCGGAAAGGATGTGCGTGTCATCGGGTTTGATGGTATCGCGATGGGCGCTTACGCACAGCCGCCGCTGACAACGATTGAGCAGGATTATGTGCAAGCTGGCGAAATGCTGGTCGAAGCCTTGATCGCCGTGCTCAAAGGCGAAACACCCTCTATCTCTCCTGTACCGGTCAGGCTGCTCACACGCGGAACAGCCTGAAGCTAGTTTAGCTTACGTGGCGCGGGCAAGTGCCAAGGCCGGACCAAACAGCGGCGGCTTACCTAACATCCGGTTATACCCTTTATAGTGCGCTAGACCTTGACTGCACGAGATTGTCGACGACCGATGGATCAGCCAAGGTCGAGATATCGCCTAAATTGGACACGTCCCCTTCTGCAATCTTGCGCAATATCCGGCGCATAATTTTACCCGACCGGGTTTTGGGAAGCCCAGGTGCGAAGTGTATCACGTCTGGCGTTGCGATTGGTCCAATTTCATGGCGCACCCATTTGATGAGATCAGCCCGTATATCCGCAGACTCCACCTCATTTGCATTGAGCGTAACATAGGCATAAATGCCCTGCCCTTTGATGTCGTGTGGGAAGCCTACCACCGCCGCCTCGGCGACTTTGGCATGGGCGACGAGCGCGCTTTCGACTTCGGCGGTGCCCATGCGGTGGCCTGACACGTTGATCACGTCGTCCACCCGCCCTGTAATCCAATAATCACCGTCGGCATCGCGCCGACACCCATCGCCCGTGAAATATTTGCCGGGATAGGTGGTAAAATAGGTCTGGAAAAACCGATCATGATCGCCCCACACCGTGCGCATCTGGCCTGGCCAACTGTCGATGATGCACAAATTACCATCTGTCGCACCTTCCAGAAGCTTGCCATCACCGTCGACAAGCACCGGTTGCACACCAAACATCGGTTTTGATGCCGCACCCGGTTTCAACCCGTGCGCACCCGGCAAAGGCGTCATCATCGTCGCGCCCGTTTCGGTCTGCCAATAAGTGTCGACAATGGGGCAGCGCCCTTCGCCGACGACATGATAATACCATTCCCATGCCTCTGGATTGATCGGCTCCCCGACCGAGCCCAGCAAACGCAGAGAACTTCGTGAGGTCTTTTTCACCCAATCGTCGCCTTCGCGCATCAACGATCGCAAGGCCGTGGGGGCGCCATAGAAAATATTGACCTGATGGCGGTCAACGATTTGCCAGAACCGGCTGTGGTCGGGATAATTAGGCACACCTTCAAACATGACCGTCGTCGCACCATTGGCGAGCGGGCCATAAACGACATAGCTATGGCCGGTGACCCAACCAATGTCGGCAGCGCACCAATAAATTTCGCCGGGCGTGTAGTTGAACACATAATGATGCGTCATCGTCGCCCATACGAGATATCCGCCGGTTGTGTGCAATACACCCTTGGGTTTTCCGGTGGAGCCCGATGTGTATAAAATGAAAAGCGGGTCTTCAGCGCCCATGATTTCAGGTGCACAATCGCTGGGGACTGTTGCACGAACGTCATGATACCAGACATCACGCGCGCTTTGCATATCTATGTCGTTGCCGACATGACGCACCACAAGGCATGCCTTGACCGACGTGCAATGCGTCAGCGCGGCATCCACATTCTGTTTCAACGGCACAAGCTTGCCACCACGCATGCCGGCATCAGCGGTGATGACAATGTTGGAATCGCAATCCTGAATACGTCCTGCAAGGGCTTCAGGCGAAAAGCCGCCAAAGACGATCGAGTGGATGGCCCCAATACGCGTGCACGCGAGCATCGCCATCGCGGCTTCGGGGATCATCGGCATATAAATGGTTATGCGGTCGCCCTTTTGTGCGCCTAATGCCTTCAAGGCGTTGGACATGCGGCACACCTCGGCATGCAGCTCGCCAAAAGTGACCTGCCGTTGCTGCGACGGATCATCGCCTTCCCAAATGATTGCGATATCATCTTTGCGTTCCGGCAAATGGCGATCAATGCAGTTGGCGGAAACGTTCAACGCCCCATCCTCAAACCATTTGATGCCGAAATCGGCTTCGTGAAAACTCGTATTTTTCACTTTGGTAAAGGGCGACATCCAGTCGAGCCGCTTTGCCTCTTCGCGCCAGAAGGTATCTGGATCGCGAATGGATTGCGCATAAGCATCTTCATAGCCTGTTGCGGTCACAAATGCTTTTTTCGCCCAGTCCGCGGGAACGGGATAAACGTCAGACATGTACCTCTCCATAATTCCTTATCTTGTACGCAGACTGTCTCAAGCCTTTCTAAACATTGCTATCGCTGCCTTGTGCTAACGGCAATGGCTAGAGTGATCCTTCTTTATCCTGCTTAAATTCTATTCACATGCCAACAATCACGCCACCGTGGAAAATAGATATGCCGCGCCACAAAGATAGCTCCCAAATGGCAATAAATTAGGAGATTGCGTGCGTGTTGTACGTGTCACTAAAATGAGGCCCAAACCAATAGCGCTAGCGCCCAGCAATATCATTGGCAGCGCCTGCCATCCGACCCATATTCCTAAAGCGCCAAAGAGTTTCGGGTCCCCGGCACCCATGCCTTCATATCCGCGCCATCGTTTGAAGCCGACACGAATAGCTTCCAAAGAAGCAAACCCTGCGACCATCCCCACGCCGCGGTCGAACCAAGTGACGGATGGATTAAGCAGCAGCCCAGCCAAAGGTCCGGCGATTGCGAGCAAGATGAGCAAGCGATCCGGTAACCAGAAATGTCGCCAATCCAGAAACACAAGCGGCAGCAATAACCAACCAAAAACAGCCGCCCCAATAGCCTGAATCGGTGGTAAAAACAGGATAGGAAAGGTGCCAACTAATATAGCCACAACTTCGAATATTAGAGGCAAAGCTCCGATTTTCTTGCCGCATGCCCGGCATTTTCCTTTGAGCAGGATGAACGAGACAATGGGGATCAAATCAAAGGCAGCAATATTGGTGGCGCAATGGTCACACCGCGAACGACCAGCCCCGATGCTTTCGCCATTTGGCCATCGGCTGCATAATGCGGCGATAAAGCTGCCCCAAACGGCGCCCAATAGAGCAAGATTTAAAGGCAAAAACCATGACGGCATTGCCGTAAGGACATCGCGAGAATGTAACAGAACGTCGCTCAGAACCGACCCTTTTGAACCAAGCGGTAACCGCCCGCGACCGAACGAAATCCAGCGAGGTTCAACGCAGCCGCTTGGTCGCCCCTATCGGCGTTTAGCATAATCGTCACAGTGTAAGACCCATCTGCCGACAACCGGATATCCGCGCGCTCCATCGCGGATTGGCTAACCAAAGGCAGTAACAACTGCGCACCGTCGCAGCGGGGTTGACCCAGCATCCCATTTTGCAAGTTAAGCCCCGGCATAGTGTCGGACAAAGTCAGCCGGACTTGCCCGCTAGCTTCCATGCACCGACCTGCGGCAAAGCGCGCAGAAAAGCCTTCAAATTGTATATTCTCCGCCGGAAACGGCGCGAACAGCGCGCGCACTGGCAAGGTTGCGGACAGGTTATTGACAGACACACCACTAAATCCGCGTGATACAGACCCGGCTATGCCGGGCACAAATTGTGCGTTGCCCCGTGACAACAATATTTCTGCACGCCCCATAAACAGCGGCGCAAACAACAAACGGGCATTCACATCGCCCACGGACAATTTGCCAAGGCGGAGGTCGCGGATAGACCCATCCCAAATGATGCCATCCACTTTACGTGCTGTTATCCCGTCACCTGCGATAATAGTCCGCAAGGGCATGAATAATATCGTGGCAACAGCCAACGCTGCAACCGAGGCAATGACAAAGCGCGGTTTCATGGAGCACTCATCTGCAATTGCGCATCAACGGTTACCGTGCTGTTCGCGCCCGGCCGCAATGTTACGGCGCGCACCGCAACATTCTGCCCCTCAAGCTCAGTTAACCATGAAAGCAATGCCGGCGCCCGCGCTTGATCAATACGGAAACTTATTTGACCTGGCGCGCCATTGCCCGATTTAACTAGATCAAACCCCTTTTCCGCGGCATTTTGGGTTATCAAAATATCAATATCCGCCATTGCCGTGGCACGCTGTCCCTTCGGCTTCTGCGCTGCGTCTACCGCTGCGATTACACGGCCGCGCCGCTGGACCGCTTCTTCATGATCGAGCCTTGCCTGATCAATAGTCGACAATATGGGCATTAAAATTCCAAAAATGGCCACCACAAGAGCGGTCAGCGCGCCCGCTGTACCGAGGAGCCATTGCTCGCGCCGCGTCAGGGTCGCAAACCATACACCTATAGTCGCTATCATGGCATCCTCACTGTCATGTCGACCAATGTCGCACCGGTCGTGTCTTGACGGGAGGTTGCCGTAATTCGGAACCCATCTTGCTGAATGGTCACGAGCGCCTTGTTAATGTTATCCGCAGTGGGTGCGGCCAAAACAACGGTCAAAATGCCGTCCGGCGTGTATCGTAATTCCCGAACAGACACATTTGGCGAAGCCTTTACACTGCGCCACAGGGCGGCAGAAAGTGGCGCAAAGCTACCTTGCGTTTTACCCTGACGATTAAGCGACGCGGCCAGCATGCTTTCGGACTGATCAATATCTTGGATGGCTGGATCAATTGTCTGAGCCGCTGCCAAGGCAGCGTTATTTTCTGACGCGGTTGCCATCCAATATTTCGCCAAGGTCACAAGCGTGAGCAGCATTGTCACAACAATAAGCGCAGTCAAAAGCCGCCGCACCCAAAACTTTTGCTCAGGGGTTAGCCACACCGCCCGCTCCCGTTTTGCGAACACGCCTTCACGCAAGTTCAACAATGGCGCGGCACTGGCGGAAAGCAGCATGGACCGAAGCGCGTCTGTATCAATTGCTTCTATAGGCGCATCGCCAATGACCAGATCGCGCAAAACAGCGTCATCGGGGATCGCAAATTGTGCGCCGCGCAGGACACTCACGCCGTCCATTTCCGCCCGGAATACACCATCTGATTGGATAGCCAGCGACAAAGCAAAGGGCAGAACGATGTCAGGATTTAGCCCGCGTGCGCTAAGAATATCCAAACCGCGCTGCATAACCTCTGGCGTGATTGTTGCTGTCGCCACGACTTCGTTATAATCTGCACCAGCGCTGCAGTGCACCACGCCAAGCGATTGTTCGGTTGCACGCAGTATCGCCACGCTCTCGGCCTGACGGCCTTGCACATCTGGCAGCGTAAACCAATGACACCGCACATCCTCCGGCGCGACAACTGCCATTACAGTCTGATCGTCAACCGCCGGCTCGAAATTGGAAAGCGCACCTGCATCCTGCCAATCTCCCTCGATGACCCTAAATACCTTTGGATCATCCCGCTCAGACGTCGGGAAACGGGTGATGACCAATGTCATTCCTCTTCCCCCCAGCTACGCCAAACAACGCGCGCAGGCGCAGGCGACGCGACAATCATCGACTGTCCGGCAAGCTTGAGTTCGCCAAATGAGACTATTGTGCTCAACAGGAAGTAATTGCTAGTCAGTTTTACCTGCCCTTGAACCAGAGAAGACGGTTGCAGCGCGGCAATTTCAGGTGCCGCCCAGAATCGAATGAGGCTTCCATAGCCGCTCGACGGCCTCTTGGCGAGATAGCTGCGCGCCAAAGTCAAATTCATTTTTCCCGGCGGAAAAAGCATCGCCAACAATGGTGCTTGTTCGGGTAGCAAGGTGTTAACGTTCAACGGCGATAAAACGGGATCGGGAAGCGCGCAGATCCAATCTTGCAACTTTGCATAGATAGCAGGGGTCACTCCGTTCACCGCGCGCAACTCGCTTGGATGCGCATATAGCCTATTTGCCACGAGATACGGTGTTGCAGCAGAGCGATACCCGTCATCCTCTAGGCCATTTGGTAATGGCATCATATTGCTATCCGCCCAGTCAGCGCTCGCAGCAGCGATACTGCGCGCGGTGTTTTCGTTTATGCCCAATACGACCATTAACGATGTCATCTGTTCTTGCCCTGCCGGGTTGGCAGAATATTGGCCATCCGATTCCGTCACCAAGCTATTGAGATTGAAGCAGTTACCTGCATCGCGTACGGAAGCGGTGGCAGCCCCTATCGGAATGGGAATAGTTTGCGGATTACCCAGCCAATCACCCGATAATGTGGTTTGCGCAGCATCGCGGGCCACCAAATCCTCAATACGCGCAGATGCAATCGCTTCGGTCGCGTATGTAAACATCCGCGCCTGCGCTAGCGCGTTGCCATTGCCTGACAATTTGTTCGATAAACTCAGGCGATCAAGTGTTGTGGCGGCAATCACCGCCAGAACCGCTACCATCAGCAGTACCGAAAGCAAGGCCGCGCCGCGTTCTGAAGGCCTTTGCGAATTCATTCTACAGCGCCTGTTTCAACGCTCGGGGGCGGAACGCGTGTTTGTGGTCCAACCAGGAAAAGCATGCGTTGCTCGGGCTTTCCTACCAAATTGAGATTTACGGCAATGGCGCGCGGCATCGCATCCGCATCAGCCGCAGTCCAATCATCACGCCAAGCACCCGTATCATCACGAAATTCGACTGTTGCAGAAGCCACATTCTCTAACAAGACCGCAGCGTCTGTGGGTGCTGCTCCATCGAGCATCGGCCAGCTTAACCGCTTTAGCGCACCGTTTTGCAAAACATAAGCCACGCGTTGTAGCCCTGCCCTTGGTGCACTATCAAAATTGGACCACCCTGCCCGCACAAAGCCAAATAGAGCGCCGGGGACGCTTGCATCATTTTGAGTGAAAGCTGGAACGGGTTGGCCCGATTGGTCTCGCACGGGGCGGGCGATCGCCTGCGCTAAGTCGCCTTCCAAACTGTTGGTCAAACGATTGGACAATGTCATTTGTTCGAGCCGCGATTTCACGGCAATTTGGGTATCGCTACCGGAACGCAACAGCATCACGCCAGCCACCGAAATGAGCGCAAAGATCGCGAGCGCAACAAGCAACTCTATCAGGGTAAATCCTGCTTCAGAATGACGCGCTTCGGTCACTGTTCAACCGGCCTTGCAATCGTCAGGCGTGCCTTGCGCAGTGCGGCATTGCCGGTCCCTACCACATTGATTTCGACAGTTACGAGGCGGCTATCATCGGTGGAATTTGTTGTGGCCGTCCATTTCCAATTCTGACCGCCGTTTAATTCTTCGCCGCGGGTTTCGCCGAGTGTTGGCGGGGTGGGGTTAGACAATGTTTCCACGGCCACGTTTCGGGCCACCTGCCATGCCATATTGCTATCGCCCAAATTGGCTGTCGAGCGCACAGAATATCCCTGCAAACGCACCATAGCCAAGGCGGCAAGGCTGAAAATCGCAAGCGCAACCATTATTTCCAACAGCGTAAAGCCATTGCGCGGCAATGAAGTTTTAACGGACAACGCGGATATCCCCGGTTGCCGCGAGGTTTAGCGTGACCGTTACATTGTCGCGCTTAATGGCAATATTGGCGGCGCTTGACGTCAGCCCAGTGCTGTCGAAGGCGAGCCGCATTTGCCGCACGCCTGACATCTGAACCGTGGTGCCACTTTTCCAGTCAGTTGTTGAAAACGGGGCTTCGGACAACGCGACCCAGTTCCCATCATTGCGCGTTTCAAAGCCATAGCCCGACGGACGCACCGTGACGGCCATAGTGCGCGATTGCAATATGGCGTTATCGCGCAAGGCAGCGACGCGCGCGGCAAACTGCTCTGCTTCATCACGTACGCCACGTTCCGGCGAGCTTATAGTCATAACAACTGCCGTGCTCGCGATGCCGATGATGAACAACACGACCATCAACTCCACTAAGCTGAAGCCACGCGCATTATCCTGAACGATTAATGAGATTGACGGCTTAGTCGCCGTAAATGTCGGCATTGTCATTCTCGCCGCCAGGCGCGCCATCAGCACCAAGCGAATAGATATCAAAAGCGCCGTTCTTGCCAGGCATGCTATACTGATATGGACGGTTCCAAGGGTCCATGGGTAATTTTTTGATATAGCCTTCGCTGCGCATTCCCGTCGCCGGCGGTGTAACCAATGCCTGAAGACCCGCGCCTGCGTCAGGGTAGGTCAGATTATCAAGCCGATAGGTTTCCATTGCCTGCCCCAATACAGCGATGTCTGCCCGTGCCTTTTGCACCATGGCCTTGTCCTGATTGGGTAGAACGTTAATGGCCACGACCGTTGTCAGCAGTGCCAAGATAAACAAAGTCACCATCATTTCGACTAACGTAAAACCGTTGCGCTGCTGCTTCACTGCCTTGCGGCGGAACTTCGCTGGTGCCCGGCTGGTATCGGTGAAAAGATTAAAAAATAAGCGAAGCATATCCTATAGTCCCGTTAGGTTCTGAAGTTGAAGAATAGGCAGCAATATTGCCAATATAATGACCGCAACCACGCCGCCCATGGCGACAATGATCAAGGGTTCCAGCAGCGACAAAGCGGTGCTTGTGAAATTATCAAATTCGCGTTCCAGATATTCAGCAGCACGTTCCAGCATGAGATCCAACTGCCCAGCGCTCTCGCCGCTGGCCGTCAAATACACAAGCAAAGGCGGAAAAACGCCACTGGCACGCATCGCGCCAGACAGGCTACCGCCGCTACGCACAGACTCCACAATCTCGTCATTAGCTGCCGACAATATCTTATTGCGAATGGTGCCGCCCGTCAGGCGCAAGCCCTCAAGCAAAGGTAAACGGCTTGCAACCATAGTGGCCAGTGTCCGCGCCATGCGCGCGGCATGCAGGTTGCGCAATAGCTTTCCAACCACCGGAATGCGCAGAATATTGCGGTCCACCGCCAGACGAAAAGCGGGTTGTTTTAAACCTTGCGCGAAAGCAAACGCTCCCAGCAAGGCGAGGATGATCAGTACCCAATAATAATTCGCCAAAAATGCCGAAATGCCAATCACCATCCGCGTGATCAGCGGCAATTGCTGATCAACATTATCGAATTGCTCGACCACGCGCGGCACAACAGATACCATAAGACCCATCACGACGAGGATTGCGACCAGCGACAGTATTGCCGGATAAGCAAGCGCGCCTATCAACTTACCACGCATCTCCGCTTGCCGTTCGAGCAGCACTGCAAGCCGTTCGGTGATGAGCGGCAATGTACCTGCACCCTCCCCTGCGGCGATCATCGCGCGATACAGGGCTGGAAAACTGTTGCTTTCGCGGCGCATAGCATCCGACAATCTTTGGCCTTCAACAACGCCCGCGTGAACGCCCGTCAATATCTGGCGGACATGAGCCTGCTCACTTTGTCGGCTAATTGTCCGCAGCGCTTCTTCCAAGGGCGACACTTGCGCCAAGGAAGACAATTGCCGTGTGAACAATGTCAGCTGCTTTGCGTTTAACCGTGGCTGCCGCTTCAGTGGTAGATTGGCAAAGGCCGATACACGCGCTTCGGCCGGCATTACGTTCACAATGTAGAGTTTTTTCGACACCAATGCTTCGCGCGCCAAATCATCATTGGCCGCAGATATCCTCCCGCGCCGCTCGCGCCCATCGGGGTCGATCGCATGATACGCAAATTCAGGCATCAACGATGTCTTCACGGCGTGAAATGCGAATAGCCTCCTCTGGTGTGGTTTCTCCGTTCCGCACCAATTTGCGCGCCGCGGCACTTAAATTGGGTTGGTTCACAAACGCATGTCGCGCCAATATGGCTTCGTCGCCGCCGTCATTGATTAAGCGGCGAATGGTGTCATCCACACGGACGGCCTCAAACACACCGATACGGCCCAAAAAGCCGGTATTGTTGCACTCTGGGCAACCGACGGCTTTATAAACCGCAGTACCCTTGTCAAAGCCAAGCAACGACGCGGCATTGCCATCGGCCTGAACCGTTTGACGGCAATGTGGACACAGGCGGCGCACAAGACGCTGTGCGATAACCGCGCGCAGGGTCGATGCCAGCAAGAAAGGTTCCACCTTCATATCGCGCATACGCGTGATGGCACCCAGCGCATCATTTGTGTGGACCGTGGTAAGCACCAAATGGCCGGTTAGCGCCGCTTGCACAGCGATATCGGCGGTTTCACGGTCTCGGATTTCGCCGACCATTACGACGTCAGGATCCTGCCGCAAAATCGCGCGCAGACCTGCAGCAAAGGTCATGCCTACTTTCGCATTAACCTGCGTCTGGCCAATGCCTTCAACGGCATATTCGACGGGATCTTCGACCGTCAATATGTTGCGGGAACCGTCATTCAGACGCTTTAAGCCTGCGTATAATGTGGTGGTTTTACCCGATCCCGTAGGCCCGGTAACCAGAATGATGCCATTGGGTTCAGCCAATGCTTCGCGCAAGATTTTGAGGGTCTCGTCAGACATGCCCAGCAGATCAAGCGAAATTCCTGCATTTTCATTATCGAGGATCCGCATCACGACGCGCTCCCCTGCTCGGCTGGGTAAAGTCGACACACGAACATCGACCATCTTACCGCCAAGCGTTAGGCCAATGCGACCATCTTGCGGAATACGGCGTTCCGCAATGTCCAGACGTGCCATGACCTTGATACGGCTAACGACAACAGGCGCGACGTTGGCGGGGAGCCGAAGTCGTTCCTGCAAGACCCCATCGGCGCGCATGCGGATCACTAGGCCTGTTTCATAAGGCTCGATATGAATATCCGATACACCTTGCCGCACAGCCTCTGCAATGATGCCGTTAATCAACCGGATAACGGGCGCGTCATCTGCGCTGTCGAGCAAATCATCGGCGCTGGGTAGCATATCAGACAGCAGATCACCGTCGTTACTGCCTATTGAGCCTGCCATTGCTGCAGCACTTCCGTCCATGGCATAATGGTCGGACAGATAACGGTCAAAGGTCTGGTTGTCAGCTATCTCAACATCGAACGGCATCGCCAAATAGCGCCGTACTTCGAGCAGCATGAGGGGATCTGCGCCTTCGCGCATCGCTACGATTAAACGCGCGTTGCTCTCATAACGCAAAACCAGCCCGTGCGCCTTGGCAAAGGTATAAGGCAAATCCAGCACTGGTGTGATTTCGGCACCGGTGACAGGTGCGTCCGCCGCGACGCCGGCTGCGTCCTGTCGCCCCAGCATGCCTTGCGGATCGGTCATTATTGTCCATCCCCGCTTGGCGTCGCTATGTCGCTCGCGGGCACATCCGCCGATTGTAGCGGGCTAGCTGCGGGCGGGCGGGTGAAATTTCCGTCTGCGCCGATAATGATGTCGTTCGCCTGCGCCTTTGGTTCGCTTGGTGGTGCAGCTCCCATATAGTCGCGCAACAATTCATCGATGCTTGGATCCATATCGGGGTTACGCACCTTCTGCATATCGCGCACATAACCATAACGACGCGCGGTTAAACGATCGCCATCTTCGCGGCTGCGCAAGATTGTAGGCCGGATGAACACCATCAGGTTTGTCTTGCTGCGGCTGCGGCTGCGCGACTTAAACAGTTCACCTACGAGGGGAATGTCACTTAGTAACGGAATACGCTCAATAGTGCGGCGTTCGTCATCATTAAGAAGCCCACCTATCGCCAACAATTGCCCGTCGCCGACCGTCAACGTGGTCTCGAATTCACGTTTGTTAAGGACAAGATCGTTCGACCGCGAAGACACAGGGCCCGCAACGCTCGAAACTTCTTGTTTGAGAAACAGCTTCACATCGCCTTGCGCGTTGACCTGCGGCGTCACCTCAAGCTTGATGCCGACTTCCTGCCGCTGCACAGTACGGAATGCGTTTTCAAAGTTTGCGGACAATTGCTCACCCGTACTGACCGGCACTTCCTGGCCCACTAGGAATTTCGCCTTTTGGTTGTTCAGCGTAACAATATGCGGTGTCGCCAAAAGGTTGGACTCTGTATCCGCTGCAATGGCGTTAATGATAGTGCCAAAAACTGCATTGTTTCCGATATCAAGCGCAAAGCCGCCAAAGCCGCCCGTTGCATTCAAAATCGATGCCGCAGCGGCTTGTTGCAGGCTGTCACCCAAGGCGCTGTTGGTCGCGGTGGTGGTGGTGTTACCATTCACCGTGGTCGTCGTACGTGTCAGCTCCTCGGCCCCGACAGCGCCTGCTATGGTCAGAATATTGGGCGAGGCATTGGAGTAATTTGTCGCGGCAAATGGCGCGTCCTTGCCCCCCACAAGGAATTGAACGCCCAGCTTTTTGGCGGCGTCATTTCCGATTTCCACCACAATGGCTTCCACCAGAACTTGCTCAGGCCGCGTATCTAATTGCCGGATTAATTCGCCCAAGCTGCGCTGTACGTCCGGATTGGCCGCAACGATGAGGGCATTTGTGCCTTCATAACGCGTCACCACAATAGGACCACGTCCACCAATGCTGTTCGTGCCCCCGCCAGACGATATCGCAACTATTGGCGCAGCTGAAGCAGCCGGTGTTGCGCCATTGTTCGCGGGCGCAGCCATGGACGGCATGTCACTGGGCTGCGTGCCACTGCTCTGCCCACCAATCAAAGACTGGACCGTTTCTAGCAAAGTTTCGGCGTTGGCATGCTCGAGCCGGTAGACGCGGATTTCTGAGTCTGACTGGGCCCGAGCGTCTAATTGCTTCGCCATTTCGGCAAAGCGCGCGACCGAACTGGGTTCGCCCCGCAACGCAATTGCGTTGCTACTGTCGATGGCCGCGATCGATACCGGAGGTCGTACCCCTTCGCCGCCGCCTTGGCCAGCCAAGCCTTGCAATGCGGTCGCAATTTCGCGCGCTCCAGCATTGTCCAGTGTCACAATCTGCGTCGCCGCGTTATCACGGTCAATCTGGCGGATCAGATCACGAACCCGACGGATATTGTCTGCATAGTCCGCCACCACAAGACTATTTGCGCTTCGGTTCGCCGTGAGAGAACCTTCGCGGCTTACTAATGGACGAAGCGTTTCCAGCGCCGATATCGCGTCAATCGACTGCAAACGAAACACTTCAGTTACAAATTGGCTGGCAGACACGGCGCGGCTGCCGACACGCGTTGGCTGTGTTGCCGCACCATCGGAAGGCTGAATGCGATATCCTCCGCCGCGCATAGGAATGGCAACAAGGCCATTGGCGCGCAGTGTGGACAAAAACACTTCAAAATATTCCGAACGCGACAAGGGCCTTTCGGTCACAACCGACACCTTACCGTTGACGCGGCCATCAACGATGAAAGTTTGCCCCGTCACGCGCGCAGCATCCTGCACAAAGGCGCGGATGTCGGCGTCGCGAACGTTCAATGTATGCTGCGCCTTCACTGGCGTTGTCAGAATGAGCGTGCTGCACGCCAACCATAAGGAGAATTTACGGATCACTATTGTTCCAGATTTAGAGCGATGGGGACTTTAGAACCGCCGCGTTCGACTTCGACGCTAATACGGGCACCGGGACGAATTTGGGCTATTACGTCAGTTGCTGATGAAACGGGGCGACCATTGACCGCGACAACGATATCACCTGCTTGAAATCCAGCCAACTTAAGCATAGTGCCGTCGTCTTGGGCTTTCAAAACAAGGCCGGTTACCCTGCCCCCTTCATTACGCGGCGCAAAGCCAATGGCCTTTTGCAGCGTTTGGGCATTCAACCCTCCGGTCTCGGATGCGGCGGGCGCGGCCTGCGGCGCAGCGCCAGATGGAGTAACGGTTTCCGCCGGAGCCGACTGGTCCAGATAGAGCGATTCCTTCACCCCCCCGCGCGACAATATCACATGGTCGAAAGCGACCGCATCCAACGTCACGCCCGGAGCAACTTCTTCTCCCACTACAAAACTTTTTTGAATGCCGTCCTCGCCTGCAATGATAGCAGAACCGCCGCCAGAACTTTCATTGGCACGCACGCCAAACAAAACCAGGTTTAAGGATGTAACATTTTGTGTGGTCGCAGCGGACGTATTGATGGGATAAAAAGGATCAAAACTGCTGAAAAGCGCCTGGCGAGCCGATGGTGGAACCAGATTGACAGATGGCGCGCGCCACCCAGCCAGCGGCCCAACGGGTGTGACAATGACCCAAAAAATTCGCGTTACTTGAACAGCCAAAAGGATAACAATCAAGGCAATAAAGATATTGCCAATAGGCAGCATCGTTATCGTGCGAAATTGCACCTTAACCCTTTCTGCCAATGATGATGCCACAAAACCCCCTCGGCGACTCCGCCCGTTAGTGCCGGACTATGATGTCGATGTGACGTAAAAGTGAAGATAAAATGACACTTTTGTGACGATTAAGTCTGCCGCAAACGCGAAAAAACAACAACGGCGGCACGTTGATAACAACGTGCCGCCGAAAGTTAGGGGGCTGTAAAACAATTAAAAATTGATTTCAAATCCGATTGAGGCGCTAATGCCCTGCTTGTAACGGTTGTAGAAAATTTTATTCTCACCGTTTTCTTGCAGTTCCTGATATTTTGTGTTGGTCAGGTTACGCAATTCAAACTTCAACTCACCTTCTGTGCCGCCAAGCTTAAAGCCCTCGCGGGCAACGAAATCAAGCTGAATTCCTGGCTTTTCCTTAATGTCGGGCTGGCCAGAAGCACCACGGCTTGTAACACGATCTGTGGAGAAGCTAAGCAATATCGTCTGCTGAGACAAGCGCTCTGTATCTTCCAAACCAAGTTGCAGATTGACCAGATGGTCGGCCTGCCCCGTCAATGGCGAGCCGTCCGTGAAGAAATCGAGCGCACTGGTTGATGATGCGTTGAACACTGCAACTTTATCACCTGTCTTCACGCTCAATTTCGATTGGGTGTAGGTATAGTTAGCGATTGCCACAGCACGGCGCGTGGCGAAGAAACCCTCTTCACCTAAGCCTGACAGATCGAAATACTTCTGCGTTTCGATTTCCACACCGTACAAATTGGCCTTCGGTGCATTGGCAAAGCTGGTAATAACCGAGTTGTCGTCAAAACTTGAAAATGACTCGATTGGTTTATCGATACGCTTGAAGAAGCCGGCAATCGTGAAACGCTGATCCCGGTCGAAATACCACTCATAGCGCGCTTCAGCGTTGTACAACTGGCTGTCGGTCAAAAACGGGTTTCCACGGAACAGACGGTTGGAATCGGTGTCATAGAAATTCTGGAAAATCAGTTCACGAAATTGCGGACGGGCAATTGTCTTTGAACCGCTTATACGGAACTTCATCTGGTCATTGATATCCCAAGTCAAAGTCGCAGCTGGCAACCAATAGGCTTGGTTGAGACTGGTTGAAGCTAACGACGCCGTTGGAACTTTGAAAACCTGAACCGGCGAGACCGTTTGATCCGCTTTTTCATAACGCACGCCCAAATTGAGGCTAATTTCTGGCGTAATGAATGCCTGAATTTGACCATAAGCGCCGTGCGTAAGCAATGCGGAATCAAATACCGGGTTAGCTTCGTTGGTATCGATCAACGCGATATTATAGAAATTGATGACATCGGGCTGCAGCAAGAAGTCCGGCCGAAAGAGTGCCGAAGTCACTGGTGTGCCACCCGGGGCCACAAACTGAAAATCGCGGCGTTCCGTCCGTCGGACCGTGTCGGAATAGGCATAGCCAACCGTACCGGTCATATCTGGCGTTATTTTGAAGGACAAATCAGCACTTCCGGACCAGAGATCCTCACTGAGGTTAGAATAACTTACCTCAGCGCTGCCCTGCTGGCCGTTGTTTAAGCGATTGATGAACAACGCACCAAATGGATCGGACGCCTGATTGCTACGATAATATTCAAAGCTCAGTTCATCCGGCGCTTCGCGCTTCGAATTGGCATATCCGACCCGGAAGCTGAAGTTCACGTCAGGAGATAGCTTAAATTCGCCGACAAGCTGCGAGTTAATCAACTGCCGTTCATACCAGGCAGTATCCTGTTGCAGCAATGTAGCAGTAGGCGATGTCGCCTGACGGGTACCAATCCCTAACCGCGCTTGCTTCAAAGTGTCGCGGATGAAGATGTTGGTCCAACGCAGTTTTTGCTCACCCGCCTCAATTCCAAAGCCAAGCAGGCCGTTAACAACCATGCGGTTGTCCGTTATAACTTTCTGAAAATCGGCTTCTTTCTGACCTAAATCACGGGTCGACGCGGTTTGCTGCAACGTGTCGCGTGTGCGCCATTTATTGCTGTAGCCTGCATTGAACAAAACACCCATGGTGGCATCGTCGCCAATTTCGAAATTGGTGCCACCCGTAATGTTTGCCGAGCCATTTGCGGGTAAGTTATTGTCGCGCTGCACCACAGCATTGCGTCCTGTTACTAACTGGCCTGCAATAGCTTTGGTGTCTACACCGCCGGTGCTGATGCGCTGACCACTAGCAAAATAGCCTGCAAGCGCTGGCGCCAAATTACGGTTCCCATTGTCAAAACCACTCCAATCAGTCGAACTGCCATAATATGTATAGCCAAGCTTATTGGTTGTTTCGCTGTTACCGCTGGCATCCACACTCATCGTCAGGAATGTTTCACGCGGAATCGCTTTAGTGGTCAAATTGATAACGCCGCCGCCGAATTCGCCAGGGAAATTCGCTGAATAGGTTTTCTGCACAAGCGAAGAAGCAATGACGCTTGTTGGGAACAGATCAAGGGGAACAACGCGTTTCAGTGGCTCAGGGCTCGGCAATGGCGAACCGTTCAGCAATGCCAACGAGTAGCGATCGCCCAAACCACGCACATAAACAAAACCGCCGCCAACAACGCTTAAGCCGGTTACGCGTGAGAGCGCGCCAGCGATATCGCCTTCGCCTGTCCGTTCAATATCTGCGGAAGACAGAACTGACACAACTTGCGCTGCATTTTTTGAGATATTGCGATCCAAATATCCGCGGACGACAATTTCTTCACCGCCAAAGGATACATCAACTTCTTCCTCTTCCACCGGCTGTTCCGCCGCTTCGGAAGCTGCGCCTTCTGGCGCTGGCTCTGCTGATTCGGCTACCGCAGGCTCAGCGCTTTGCGCGAATGCCAACGATGGCGCAACAAGTGCGGACGTTAAAAGCAACAAGCTGGTTGCCCCCAATGGCTTCAACATTTTCATTCCCTTTTTATGATGTAAAAATGGGGTGAGGTGCTTGGTCAAGCCTGCACCTCACCCCAATCAATGACTGCCTATCAATAGGTAGGGAGCGAGGTGCAAAGACCAGTTACACTGGTACCGAGCGTGGCGGTGGCACTGTTACAAGTCCAACCAGCGTACCAAGTGTCATTGGCATCTTTCACCGCACCAATGTAAGTTGTGGCATCGAAATAGGATGCGATGGTGCTTGCGTTGAAGGCTGTTACCGCAGTTTCATTGGCACCATTTATGAACAATGATGTCAGCGTTGGTGTAAACGCGCTGTTATTGCCGTTCGAACCTGAACCAAAGATGCTACTTACTTGCGCTTCGGTTACAGAGTTCGAACCAACGAACGCTGGTGTGCCGCACTGCATGACCACAGAACGGAAAACTGGAGCGCCTGCTTCGTCAATTGACGCATCTACTGTCGTCGAAGCGGTCTGCGCACGGCTGATACGCAGGCATGAAGTCGATGGGCTAACTACCACACCATTAAACATGCTGTAATCCGTACCTCCACGCAGCAACATCGCAGCCAAGTTGCCTGTGTTGCTGCGCTGAATGAAGGTGAAGTTCGACAAACGCGTATTCTGGCGCGGCGTGTTGCCGTCCAAAGCATTGTCAGAGTCTGCTTCAATCATCGAGTCGCCCGCATTTGGACGCTGAACTGCCAAGACATATTGGAAGTTGGCTTTTACGCCGACATCGGTGTCGAGGTTATCATCGTCTGCGCCGATCGACACAAAATACTTCATGTTGACGTTTCCACCGAAGAATTCGGCGCCATCGTCAGAGCTGTTGAACGACTGGATGTTGTTCAAGATGGTTCCCGAACCGGTACCACCAGTTGTTAAAGACTGCAGTTCAGAGTTGCCTGAGAGCACGAAGCCCGAAAAACGGATCTGCACATAGCTCATGCGACCACTGTTATCGTTAGCGGTCGCGCCACCGTAAAGTGCGGGGTCTACGGCACCTTCAACCTGACGCTCGCATGCGACTGTGCCTGGCGTAGCATTTGATGCAGCGCAGTCGGTGATGGGTGCACGGCCATTCAAAACAACGCCGCCCCACTGACCGATCGAGCTGTCGGTGTTAAGACCGAGCACGTTGTCACGGCTTGTAAAAATGATTGGGAGCGCTGCTGTACCGACTGCGTTTATGCGGTTACCGCGGTTCACGTTTAACCATGATACGCCAGTACCACCAAAAATGATAACACCTGGTGCAATGTTCAACGTTACAACGTTGTTGGTCGATGATGGGCCTTGGTCGGTACCTACGTCAACGCGGCCACCAAGACGATACAGAACGCCTGCTATCTTTGGCAACGTGCTGGTTGTATTTATGCGCGCTGGCAATGTGCAGACACGGTAAGTTCCGGTTGGACCAGTGATCGTGCCGCTATCGGTCAAGCCTTGCGCATCATCTATGGTTGGGCAGCCGCCAGCAGGCGTAACTGCTGCAGGTGGCGGCGGTGGCGGTGGTGGCGGAGGAGGAGGAGCTGGGTTGTTGATGGTGATGTTACCACCAGTACCTGGCGACGCGATATCGTCTGCGCCACAACCAGTGACGAGGACTGCTGCTGCTGTCGCATATACGATCCCGCGCAATTTAGGGTCAAACATTCTTAATCTCCGCAACAAAATGGCTTGCCCGACTATGGGCAGTTACAACGCAGCAGCGACGAATCAAAAAGAGTCCCCACCCGTTGACTTGGCATCATCTAGGCACCACCTATGACACCAGTGTGCGCATAACATTGCAGTTGAGAGAATATTTTGCGTCAAAAATATTACATTGACGAAATCAATGCCACATCGCGGCCTTAAGCCCAAGAAAACAAACAAAAGCGAGCCCAGCAGGCTCGCTTTTTAACGTTAACAATTGTAAACTGCAGAGACTATAGCTTAGCGCGTTGCAATCCGCATTTGCAGATTGTCATACGCCTCGCGCGCTGCAACCTTCGAATTAATCACGCGACCATCAGCCAAAACCAAATCCAAACTATCACGGGTCTGCATCGCAGCCTTAAAATAACCAGCTGCTTGGTCAGTGCGCCCAATCCGCGCAAAGGCAAGACCAAGATTAAGCAACTTGGCGGGGTCATGCTTACTGACCTGTTCATTAGCCATGATTTGAGAGACGGCGCGCTCATTATCTCCGCGCATCAGCGCCTCATATCCAATAGACCCCTTTGGGTATGAAATTTCGCCAGCGGCGTCCGACTTAGCCTGCGCTGCACCTGAAATAGTTCCGACGACCAAAGCGCCTAACAACAACATTTTCATAGCATCTCTCCTTATCCTCGATTGAATATTACACTTTAATGACACTTATGCAATATTAATGTCATAAAAATGTAATGAACCGCGAACCAGCGGCCACGAGATAGCATTTGTGCCGATTTTGCGGCTAATGGCCGTGTTGTCTGGCCGTGTTGTCGGTTTAAAAAGTCATGGGATTGAAGCTTCCGGATGGCGAGCATCAAAACATAAAGTAAATAGGACACAATAAAATCGATGGCAAAAAAACTGTCATCGTTTTGCCACGCACCTGACCAAACTGCCCGATACTGAAAACACATCTGATGGGGGTAGAAGCAGATGACAGATACAGTATTTAGCGACAATAACACAATTGAAGCGCCGCGCGTTGAGCACGATAGCGATAAGCCAAAGCTGCCGACCTGGTTCGATAAGCCTGAGCCACGAAGCTTTCAGCCCAAGATGAAACTGCGCACCGTGTGGGTATCAGACATCCATCTTGGCACCGCGGGCTGCCAGGCGGATTTGTTGTGCGATTTTCTGCATTCGATTGAGTGCGAAACACTGTATCTGGTTGGCGACATTGTTGACGGTTGGCGCTTGCGTAAGGGCTGGTATTGGCCAGACCAACATAATGAAGTTATTCGCCGCGTCTTGAAAATGGCGCATCGGGGTACCCGCGTAATCTACATTCCCGGTAACCATGACGAGATGTTCCGTGATTATGCGGGACTCAGCTTTGGCGGCGTTGAGGTACAGCTCGAGGCGATTCATACCACAGCTGACGGGCGTAACTTGCTTGTCACGCATGGCGACGCGTTTGACGGCATTGTTCTGTATGCACGCTGGCTCGCCTTTTTGGGTGATCAGGCTTACACGTTGTTGTTAAAGGCCAATATCATCCTGAATGCCGTCCGACGCAAGTTCAACATGCCTTATTGGTCGCTTTCGTCTTATTTGAAAATGCGCGTTAAAAATGCTGTCCAATTTATCGGGAAATATGAAGAGGTCGTGGCACGTGAGGCTGCGCAGCGCGGCGTTGAGGGCGTAGTCTGCGGTCATATTCACAGTGCAGAAATTCGCCAATTTGGATCAATAACTTATTATAATGACGGTGATTGGGTTGAAAGCTGCACTGCCCTGACGGAAGCCAAGGATGGCACGATGTCCATCATCAATTGGGCTGAAAACGTTCGGAACCGCGCTTCAAAACAAGCGGCTGTCGAAGCATGAGGCTCGCTATCGCAACGGATGCGTGGGCACCACAAGTCAATGGTGTTGTGCGCACTTTAACCGAAACGATAAGTCGCCTGAAAGCGCAGGGACATGAGGTTGAGGTTGTTGCACCTGACAGGTTCATGACCATTCCCTGCCCTGGCTATTCGGAAATTCGATTGGCATTGGCGCCGCGTTTCGGTGTGCGTAAGGCGCTGGGAACGTTCAGGCCCGACATCGTCCACATTTCCACCGAAGGCCCCATTGGCTGGAGCGCACGGGCATGGTGCTTAAAGCACAACGTCCCCTTCACCACTGCTTTTCATACCCGGTTTCCCGAATATGTCGCCGCACGCACGCGGCTGTCGCCGGACTTTATCTGGCCGATCATGCGCACATTCCACAAGGGGTCGCGGGCAATCTTGACCGCTACGCAAAGCCTGCGTGATGAATTGGAAAGTCGGGGTATTCATCCGACGCAAATTTGGTCGCGTGGCATTGATCATGCGGTGTTCCATCCAGACCAGCCGGTTCACGAAAGCTTACAGCATCTTGCGAAGCCAATATTGCTATCGGTCGGCAGGGTAGCCGTTGAAAAGAATTTGGAGGCGTTTCTTGACGCAGATGTAACGGGAACGAAAGTCATCGTCGGCGACGGCCCTGCCCGCGCGCATCTTCAAGCGCGCTATCCCGACGCCATTTTCCTTGGGACACGTCATGGCGCCGAGCTTGCCAGCATTTACGCCTCTGCTGATGTTTTCGTGTTTCCAAGCAAGACCGATACCTTTGGACTGGTCATGCTGGAGGCGCTGGCATGCGGCGTTCCGGTGGCTGGCTATCCCGTTCAGGGTCCGTTGGATATCATCGGGGCCGAAGGTCGCGGAGCGCATGGCAATTTAGACGAAGCAGTTGGCTGTCTTAAGCCTGATCTTGCCAAGGCTATAAAAGGGGCGCTGTCACTTAGCCGTGCCCATGCGGCAAAATATGGCGCCCAGTTCTGCTGGAACAGCTGCACTAATCAATTCGTGAATGGTATTACAAAAGCGAGCAATTCCGAAGTGTTGGCCGCTTAAACCAATGCCGCATCATCGCAGAACACGAGAACGATTGGGTGTTCAATCGATAAGTTGCAATGGCTAACTTTAATAAATCGAATAACTGTAATTCGCAAAAATTATCATAAAATGAAATAGTTAGCAGTGTAGATGGTGGACAGGGCTGGATTCGAACCAGCGTACGGAAAACCGGGCAGATTTACAGTCTACACTCATAGGCCCCCTGAAACCACCCAAACTATCTTAAGTTTATGTAAGTAATATATTTTTAAAAAATCTGGTACCCCGAACATTCCCAGATTTTCCGTGTAATTCCGAACATGATTACACACGAATTGCACATGCCTTAAGGTCACCTAGCCGCCGTCTACCTCGCACCAAAAAGTATCCCCCCACCCCCTTCAAAATCCCTGCTAATCGAGACCCTACCGGGGTGGCACCCCCCCTTTTGCTCAGGATGGGACCCACAGTTCCTTCTTACATACGATTTTGCTCGGTTAATTGCGCGAAATACATGGCGATCAGCTTGACGTGCTATATGTGTCTCGTTGTGTGCCGAGAGCAGACTGTCGGCTTTGCGCCCAAGAGAGGCAAACTGGAAGGTATTGGCCCGTTCTTTAACGTAGACATTTAGTGAGCCAAAGAATGAGTGCACTTCAAATTTCAAAGAGAAACTATAGACTTGTGGTATACCTATAATTTTCTGCTGGGTCACGTGAAGCGAGAAAATAGGCTAACGGAGACTTTCCAAATATCCCAATGGATGCACTTTGGCGTAGCACTTTTCAATTGGGCGCGAGAAAGGGCTCACTCTCCGTGCCCAGACGAAGATGGTCAATACGTCAGCGTGCTATCAAGCCCAGCTCATAATAAGTCTTCCGCAGTCAACCGAGGCGCTTCACTTGGCATACAAATGGCTCTTGCAAGCGCTTGCATGCACCCATGTTCATTGGATCTGTGGATTCGGCGCCATTGTCCGACAGAAACACGAAGATGATGTTTTCATATGCGCCGATGGCCTTTAGATGCGCGATCAACTCGCCGATTATCCGTCGCGTTTGGCAGCGGCAGCCTCGACTACCGATCAACAGCGTCGAACTATAACAAAACGAATTGAACTATTGTCGACAATCTTGCATACAACTTTTCTACCATGTTGGAGATGCAAAATGTTGATTAGGCGCTTTTCTGATGTTGCGAGATCTTCGCTTACAATTATTGCAGCCACAACCCTGGCGATCACGTGTGAATCTTCTGCAAGTGCGACGCCGCCAAGCGGCAAATTGATAAAAGATAGAGAGCAGCTCGCTACTAAAAATGACGCAAAGCAGGAAATTCAGACGGAAGCGGTGGCGATTGCCTCTGGCGGGTTTAAGCGGGAAGCCTTTGTCCTAGCACCGCGCAGCAAGTATGGCAGCAGGCCAGCTGTAATCGTGCTGCATGGTGGCACACGCGGAGCGAACGACATATTCAAATGGACAAGTTGGCCCAAGTTGGCCGAACGGGAAAAGTTTTTGTTGGTGGCGCCACAAGGGGTCAACAATCAATGGAATGATGGCCGTGACGTAACCATTTCGGGAACGCGGAGCACGGCAGATGATGTCGGCTTTTTGTCCAGCCTGATCGAAACATTAATCCGTGATTATGGTGCTGACCCGCGTGCAATCTTTGTCACCGGTGTTTCCAACGGGGGGCTGATGTCCATGCGCCTTGGCTGCGAGAAGCCGTCACTTGTTGGTGCAATTGCACCAGTCATTTCTACCATGCCTGAAGTTATTGCGCAGATGTGCAGATCTGCAAGGCCTTTGCCTGCGATGTTCATGGCAGGAACGGCTGATCCGTTGATGCCTTATGACGGCACGCCCAACGCTTTTCTCTTGGCACGAGGAAACAATACACCAATGTTGTCTATGCCTGCGACGCTCGACTTATGGCGTGCTCGAAATGGTTGCACGGTCAAGGGGGTTGCCAAAGACCTACCCAACTTGAACAAGAATGACCGTTCAACTGTCACTCGTATCGAGTATCGTACCTGCAAATCAGGCGCGCCGGTCATACACTACCGTGTTAATGATGGCGGGCATCGGGAGCCGAGAATGCCACCGCAAGAAATACGCGGCAGGTTTGCGCAGTTGGGTCCACAGAATGGCGATATTGATGGCCCAGAGGAGATCTGGCGCTTCTTTACAACGCAGATTGACAGATGAGACCCGCGCTCTTCCTTGCCTGCGCATTTTCCTTTATGGCTCCCCAACCGCTGGCTGCGGAAGTTACGCAGCCCTGCTTCTGGCACAGCCCTAACGACCTGCCTCTTGTTGACACAAATGCGAGATATTGGCGCGCAGATTTCGATCTTTCAGATGGCGAACGACTTGAATTTCGTGGTACATTTCCATTTGCGCGTCTTATGAGCTTCAACCTGCATCGACGTTCGGACAATGCCTTGCTCGATGCGGTCACGGATACTCAGTTATCGCCGACAGCAGGCTCTACGAATCCATTTTTGAGCGGAGCGAAACGCTATGCAGTAAAACGAGACTATACTTTCTCTCTAGCAGCGAACCGTGACCGCAAAGAAGGCGACTTGACCGTCGGTTATTCTATAAAGGAATTAACCAAACTGCGATTGCTATATCGTATATATCTGCCGGATCGGCGTTTCCGCGGCGGCGGTGTTGGCCTCCCACGTGTCTGGCGTGTCGCGCCCAATGGCACAAGTGTCGAGCTGGGCGGCCAATGCCCTGTCCCGGAAGAAGTCGATGGCCTCCAGACGATTGGGCCAACTAGGCTTCCCGCTGCCCAGGGATCTCCACAAAATCCTATAGAATGGCGCGGAGGCGGCTCGCCCAGTAACCAAAGTCAGGGTGATTTATTCATCAATCGCGATAATGCCTATGCAATCGCCCTCACTGATTTCCGATATGGCGAGGTACTGGTGTTGACGGGTATTGCACCTTCGTATCCGATGACTTGGAATGGTCAACGACACGCTCGGCATGGCCAAGTGCGTTATTGGTCTCTTTGTAGCTACCGCCACCCTTCCGACCGATCGGCATCATGCCTCGCTGACGAGATGATCGAATTAGATAAGTCGCGCCGATATAAAGTGGTAGTTAGTCCCCGCCACCTTAGACCCAAAAATGCGCGTGCCGAATGCGGTATTGGATGGGTAGAGTCTATGACTGAAGGCACAGGAGCACTCCTGCTGCGTCACGTTGCTCCCGCAAAAGGTTTCACGAATACAACCTCCGGTCTTTCATCTAGTCAGCTGGCGGGCCCCGTCTTGGGTCTCTTTGAACCAGTGGGGCACTATGCCAGCAAAGTTAGTGTTGAGACATTGGGCTGCGCAAATCCGATTAGACGATGAATTGTGTCGATTTGTTGTAATTCATTCAAGTCTTGTGAACAATTTATTGAGGTGGGGCAGACGTACATCCACTGGCTAGCGCTTCTTTTGCACTACACTTTTGCTGAGCGCGCCGCACGTAATGATCTCTGAAGGTCATACTGGAAGTCGTTGCTAGCGTATCAAAGTTATCGAGCGGGGGACATTCTCCTCGATCAAGAACTTCCGACGAAATGTCATCATCATGGGCTTCAGCAGCAACTGCCCCCCATTTCCAGCTACACTTGAGGTTACCGCATAGCTAGGCGCACTTTCATGCATTAGCTTGCGTAAGCGGCGTAGGGTAACTTAGATGCAAGCAATATGGGGATCACAAACCTCATCGCCGCGTTTTGCTCGTTGGCGGTGTTGCATACCAGAGCCCTTTTGTTCCAGTAGCGTAATAGATAGCGCCGCTTTGACTTGGCGTGAGCGTAAGGCCGAAGTTGCGGGGTAGCCTCTCAGCCCGGCCTAATTCCGTACCGTCAGAGGCCCGACGCCAGACCAAATGCTCCTGTCGGTGTTGGGGCGCGCCATAATCGTCTGCTTCTGCAACACCCATATCTGTCGCGACCACGACACGCTCCGCACTTTTGCCCATCAAAGTCATGAAGGAGCCGGTATATTGCTTAGCCTTCCAAGCGACTGAGAAACCCCGTTCCGGGTCAAAATCCAACGCAGCAAAGCCGCCATAGGCTTCACTTGTATATATTCGCCTTGCCGCCCAATCGGACGACGCCTTCGATGGAGTGAATGACCATTTTGCATTCGAATCTACAAAAGGATGAACCGAGAAACGCTGCAATGCATTGCTCTGTGACACTGCTGTTATCCGCATCGGCGCTGCTGTAGGCAGCGCGTTGGTCTGGATGACCACGAAATCCCCGAAACCGACTGCGGCGGTTCCCGGGGTCTCTTTGCCCTCACGGTAAGTGACTGGGCCCCATCCTGTATCGGGCACCAGCCTAGCTCCATCGCGGCGCATTCGGTATAGCTTGTCGAGGCCAGCCAGATAGACATATTCCTTACCACGAAACTGGGTGGCTGTGATCCGCCCTCCGATCAACTCATTCGCTTCTCCAGTCCAAATGATTTTCATCCTATCCGGATCGATCATTACCAATGCCGAAGCTGGCAATCCATCGACCCCGCAGACTATGAAGGCACGGTAACCCTGCGACGGACAATTGGCTTTGCGATGATGAGACTTGGTCACAATCATCCCATCATTTAGAACGATAAAGCCATTATAGCTGCTGTTCGTCAGCCCATTGGGTGTAGGTAGATCAATGAACGATAAGACATTGCCATTTGCAGGATCGAGCTTGGCAAGGCGCGCAGCATACGCCACATATAGGTATCCATTAGCGTGAACACCAATTCCGCCAGGATAGATCCAGACATCCTTCCCCTCAACCATAGGCAATGTAGTGCGCCACAATTCACGATGGCTCGTTGGATCAAGTCGGCTAACAAAGGGCTTGGCAGTCGAAAGATCACCAACAACGCCGGCAAAAGCAAAAACTCGATCTTTGCCGTCAATGGCTACACTCCAAAGACCTGGCAGACTGGCTACTGCCGAGGCCTTCGGTTCGCCTTCAGACGCGGCGAAGGGCAACGCATCTGCAAATAAACCAGTTCGCGCAGAGTCCCCGTGTTCAAATGACCCAACGGCTGGATCCCAGCTCTTGGCAAGCAAATGTCCATTGGAGAACAACATTATAAGGCCAAGTGAGACTTTGACTAAACGCCGTCGCAGCATAGCACCTCCCTCATTGACCGCTTTGATAAAACCCTTCTCGATCTTCAATAAGTGCAAACTGGTCGCATCTATTGTTCACCTCCGAACTTGAAGCTCAGCTCAACACCGTAACGAGCGCGCTCATTATAGTAATTATTGCCGTTTACGTTTTGTATAATATACGTTTTATCGGTCAGGTTTTTTCCAAAGGCAGACAATTGCCAAGCTTTGCTCTTAAGCGAGATGCGGGCATCTATAATGGTAAAGTTCTCTAATTTGCGACCTGATACGTGTGTTGTACCCCCCGTAGCATTTTCATATCCCCCCCGTTCGGCCCTAAGGCTTCCACCGACCACGAGGTCGACGCCATCCCAGAGTTGATGCGAATAAAATGACGAAAGATTCAGGGTTAGGTCACGCGCACGATTGACGCGCCCTCCTGAGATATCAACTAGCTGCCCAGTGACGATGATCGTCGAACCATCGTCGAAACGGCCATCTTGGGTTGCTGCACTCAGGTTATAGTTCAAGCGCCCATTCCCGAGTGTCACTATCCCAGACAGTTCAGCCTCTGCGCCCCATTGCTTGGCTCCAGCTACATTGGAAAGAGTGAAGGTCGTGTCTGTAGCGCTTGCCGCTGTCACTACCTGCATATCATCGGTAATTGTATAGTAACCGACGACACCGAACCGCATTCGCAGGTCGGGGATGCGGCCTTTAAATCCCATCTCGAAAGACTGCGCTGTCTCGGGATTATACTCTAGCTGGGCCAGATTGGTTACGCCCTGATTGAAACCACCTGGCCGAAAACCGGTTGCATAACGGGCATATAAATTTGAATTATCTCCTAGCTTGTAGCGGATAGACGCTACTGGCAAGGTTTCCTGCCAAACGGGGTTAGAAGTTTGCACTGGCCCGGTAACCAGATCAATGCGCTGGAACCGAAAGTTCTTTTCATCGCGCTGAGACCGCAATTCAATTCCGGCTGAAAATCGATTACTAATTGCGTAGTCAATAGACCCAAATATTGACCATGAGGTTAGCTTCTCAAGTGCCGTGTCACGGCGCACTGCCTGTGATCGTAACGCAGCAGACGAGGTCGCAGGAACAGTCCCACCATTGAACGCGACAGCATCCGAGAGTGTATCTTGATAGTCAGTTCCGACCAGCCAGTTCAGAGGGCCATCCCCATTGGATGAAAGTCGAATCTCAGCGCCATCACGTTTAAAATCTTCACTCTGGTTACCGATCATGTCGACGCCAGCCAGACCTTCGAGGCCAAGGAAATGATCTAGATCCTCATTAAGGCGGCGACCGTCCCTGTTCTTGTGCACAAAAACAGCGGCAAGATTGGCGAAGCCAACTTCTCCATCTAGTTCAGCAAGAAAGGTCTTATCGTTGATCTTTACACGACCAACTCGGCTAGCATTGCGCAGATAGGGGCTGGGATCTGAAACACGCCCAGCTGGTAGTCCAGCAGCGAGACGTTGACCGAGGGCAGTAAAGCCAGCAGCCTCGGAAGAGTACACCTCATAGGTCAGTCGTGCTTCCCAACCCGATGCGATTTTGGTGAGCAGTTGCGCTCGGCCACCTTCATACTTCTGACTGTCTAGTATTTTGAGAGTGTTGATATCGACAATGTCGCCTCCGCGCTGGTTGATCATAAGACCTCCCAAACGGACAGAAACTCTGTCTTCTATCAAAGCGCCGTTAACGATGCCCTCGAGTTTCAAACGGTCAGCCGCACCATATTCCAAGTTGCTGGCAAGCCCAAGGTCCATCGTAGGTCGGTTGCTGACGACATTGACGGCGCCGCCAACCGCGTTTCGACCATAAAGTGCGCCCTGCGGTCCACGATACACTTCCACACGCGCGTTGTCGAAATAGTCGAGACGGTTAAAAGACCGACCACCAAAGCCGCCACCAGCAACGAATATTCCATTCCGATAGACACCTGTCGCGCTCTCCGAAAAGCCGTTGCGCCCGCCGCCCTGCCCCCGGATAGAAATGTCGGCGAGGTAGTCCGGGCCTGACGAAACAAGCAGAACACCGGCGGTTTGACGCAAGTAATCACCCATACCATCGAGAACAAGATTTTCTTGATCAGCTGCGGAGAGTGCACTGACTGACGCCGGAACATCATCAAGCGACTCTTCGCGCTTTCGGGCAACAACTAAAATTTCGGGAACACTAGCCTCTGTATCTTCAGGCACCGCAGTTTGCGCAAGAGCCGGATTCGCTTGCGCACCTGCAACCAAACCGAGCGCTGAGGCTAAGTAAAGTGCTGATTTCATGATGTGTTCCTCTCCCGTTTGTTCTTTTCAACTGAGTTTGTACGGCGAACTTCTGATAGTATCCATAGATTGGAAAACAATATTGTCAACAATATGGTAGACATAGATTCTCTTGGCTTGTAGTAGCTCGGTGTTCTAAGGCGACGGGAGAGGCTGTTGTTACACGCTGAACCAATTGAAGGAATTGCGATCATAACTCGAGAGGTCCAAACTGTACCGCGCCGTCGCGTGTCCGCTGAACAAATTGCATTAGACGTGGTCACCTTGATCGGGTCCCGCGGATTTCAACCTGGGGACAGGCTCAGGGAACAAGAGCTCGCAGATAGGTTCAACGTCAGTCGGGGCCCAGTGCGCGAAGCACTCCGTATCCTTGAGGCGCGGTCAATTGTTCATTTAGAGCCGATGCGTGGCGCAACGATTACCCGGCTTAAGGATGATGAGGTTCTAGATGCAGTGGCCGCGGCCGGCGCATTGTTTGGCTTAGTGTGCCGTCTAGCATGTGAACGGCGAACTAACATTGATATAGCAAAGATCGCAGAAAAAATCTCTCAACTTGAAACGTTATGCGACGAATACAGTTCACCTCGCCAGTTCTTTACCCAGACGTTAAGGATCGGTCGCTCAATAGGGCAAGCAGCCCGCAGCCCGCGGTTGATGAGGATGGTTGAGGATACACGCTTTGGCGCGCCGGACTATTTTGGGCCGCTGGGCTTTACTAGTGAGAAGCTGCGGCAAGAGGCTTTGAGAAATTGGAAAGCTATCCAGACCGCAATAACAGAACGTGATGCAACTGTCGCGGACGATTTAGGCCGCAAAGTTCACGACAACGCCCTCGCAGCGGCGTTGCTTGCAGTAGCTTGATGCAGAAGCTCTAAGAGATGGGCAAGGCGCTTGCAATGATCTCTAAGGCAAAGATGTTTAGCGCTCCAATTAGTCAGCTTTTCGGTCCACTGATATCAGCGGTCGCAAATGATTGATCGCCGCACAATCTTAGGAGCACTTCTAGCGGCAGCCACTTCATATCCTGCTGGGTCAAGATCGAACAAAGCACTTGATCAAGAAGCTTTGCAAGCTGCACTCTTCGCATTTTCTATTGGCGAAATGGCCAGGGTCGCGGCTGCTTCACCTGCTCGTAACCGTTTTAGTCATCGGCGCACGCTTAGTGATCACACAAATCGTGGCGTTACAATGCCTAACAATGATACGCTTTATTCGTCTTGCTGGTTGGATTTGCCCACCGGAGTACATGCCGACCTGGACATACCTTTGAATTCGGGAAGGTACGTCAGTTTGGCCATTATGGGTATGGATACAGACGTCTTGGCCCTCGCAAGCTCAAACGGCCAGTCGACGGCAACAGGAAAGTATCGAATTGTGGGTCCGGGTTGGAGAAAAAAAGCCCCAGACGATCGTCTTCTCATCCGGATCCCCAGTGCTGACGCTTGGGCACTAGTTCGAATTGGTGTCAGCGACAAACAAGATTTAGCGGCCGCGCAAGCCGTACAATCTAAAATCGTTTCTAATATTGAGACTTCAAGATCGCTGCAGCGAATTACTGCGCCCCTAGTCCAAGATAGACCAAAACGTTTGCTCGAGCAGGTTAATGCAGTCCTAGAGCGGACAACGCCTCGTTCGCCGTTAGCAATGCGTGCCCGGCGGCATCGACAATTTGGTTTGGGTAAAATGACACAAGTGTCACCCGCCGCAAACACAGCTTGGCGAAAAGCAGTTTTCGCGCTTGATGCTGGCGCTATCGGAGATATTACGGAATTTGGTGAGATAATTAACGGCTGGCATTGGCCTGACAAGGCTATAGCCCAATACGGCAAGAACGAACGCTTCCGTGCAGCAGTTGCGTTATCAGGGCTCGGCGCATTACCCGAGATGGAAGCGGTATATCTGACTGCAATGACGGACATAAAAGGGGCACCATTATCGTCATCAAGACAATACCGAATCGACTTCGCAACACCGCCGCCAGTTGATGCATTTTGGTCGTTGAGTGCATACCGAGCTGAGCCAGATGGCAGATATTTTTTTATAGACAACCCTCTTAACCGATACGCTGTTGGCAGTTCGAACCAGGAACTCAGAAATGGAGGTGTTGTAATTGCTTCAACGAGCAAGCCCTCGGAATACTCTTCCGTTTGGTTGCCGATTGCAGATGGACCTTTTCGACTTGTTCTAAGAGCATACCATCCAACTTTAACACTTCGATCAAAACGATGGGCACCGCCAAACATAGTCCCAATCAGCTAAGTGCTGCCTTCCAAAGGTACCCGACGGGAGATGTTCTGCCACCCCCAATCTTTTGAATGCGGGCGGGTGAACAGACGGTAGCTATAAGGAGTTAGTCTGATTGAACGATCGTCTGAAAAGTTAGCGGTAAAAACAAGCGTTCCGACCGTTGCAAGCGGCAGCTATCCATCCATACCCGCACAGAAGCATAAAGTCGGCTCCTGTGTCGGGTGCGGACAGGCAGCTTTTAGTTGATCGATCTGGCAAAGCAGAACTTCAGCAAGCAAACAACATGTGACATCACCTAAAACCTGTCTCGCGCGGCGCTGTCTACTTTGCGTAATCGAGGCAAATCGCGCTGCATCTCGCGGCATAGCCAATCGACGAAGCCACCGATTGCGGCATTGGTCCGATCTTCTTTGCGACAGACCACGTAGTAACTCCCCGCCTCCTGTGGCGCGTATTGCTGTGGAACAACCAGCCCTTTTGATGCTGGGATGTCCCAGACCAATGGGGTAAGGGCAAGGAGGACGCCTCTGCCTTGGGCGGCGGCATCAATCGCATTGGTCATGCTGTCAAACAGCAACATCCGCGCGTCCGTGGGTTCGGGCACGCCAATTGCCGCAAACCAGTCCAGCCATCCCCGCCGACCAACCGTTAGGCCGATCAGCGTTTGCCCGGCGAAGTCTTCTGCTGACTGAATCTGTTTTGCTAGATCTGGAACGCAAAGGGGTACCGCACGGATATCGAGCAGCTTTTTGGCCCAAACGCCTGGCGTCGGCGTCTGCAAATTGCGGATGGCGACATCCGCCTCCCCGAGCAGAAGGTCTGCAATGCTCGCCGACGTATCAATGGCAATTGAGAGACTTGGGTGGCGTTTTTCAAATGCTGGCAAGCGATGCGTAAGCCAGCCATTGGCAAAGAGTGGTAATGCCGCAATCCGCAGCATCCTCGTCTCTGTGCCCGCACGCGCACGACCGAGTGCTGACGAGACTTCGCCAAAGCCCCTATCGAGCCCCTCGGCGAGCTTTTGACCCAGCGGCGTCAGCCGAACCTGTCGCACACGTCGATCAAACAATGCCCCCCCGACCCAACTTTCCAGCCGCTTGATTTGGTGGCTAATGGCTGAAGGCGTCTGCCGCAGTTCCATTGCAGCTTCCTTAAAACTCTGCCGATGTGCGGCTGCACGAAATGCGACGAGGCTGGACCAAGGCGGAAAATCGATAGGCGGAATCATGGATGAATTTATATCATCTATATGTTTCATAATTCAATAAACTTCTGCGCATGGGATGCGTAAGTTGACCCGCATGACAGGCGCAGGCGGCATTGTCGGCCAGTATCTTGGCGTCACGGCCGGTCGATACAGGACGGCTGATATGCTGACTTGCGATAACAATGTGTGTTCTAAATACAGGATGGACCAATGAGCGAATTTCTGACGCGGCTCGGCACATGGGTCGATACATGGGGCGGACGCGCTAAGATGGCGCGGTTCAGCAAAGGCTGGCCAGCAACTACTAGACCAGGCATCAAATTCTATCGGACGGCAGATGTCCAATATCGCTATCTGGAGGCGGGCGCTGGTCAGACAATAATTTTCACCGCTGATCCGCCCATGACGCTTGAAGCTTATGACGCCCTAGTCGAATGCTTTTCCAAACGATTTCGTGTGATCGTGGTTGAATTGCCCGCCATGGGCTTTTCGGCGACGCGGCCGGGGTTCGGCTTTGGGTTCACGGAAACCGGTGATGATCTCGCGCTATTCATCCGCAATGTGTGCGGTAACGACAATATTTTTGCCTTTTCCTGCGCTGCTAGTTTGAGCGGACTGGATATTGCCGCCCGCATGCCAGAGCTGGCTTCACATCTCTGCTTCATTCAGGGTGGCGACCCTGAAGCTTTTCACCGGTGGAAAACAGGGCGCGACCCGAAAGGCATATTGGCGCGCCCGGTGCTTGGTCAGCTCATAATGAAGCGTATGGCGCCTGCACGGATGCCGCAATGGTATCGCCTATCGGTCGGCAGGGGGGAGTTGATTGACCATTTTTGCGACTGTGCGAAACAATCCTTTGGCAATGGCGCGATGTGGTCATTGGCCAGTGCGTATCAGATATACATGAACCATAAGGGCGCCCTTCCAGCGCCCACGCAACCAATCTTGTCGGTCTGGGGTGGCGCAGACCGCTCACATCCACGCGAGAACGTGCATTCGCTCGCCACGGTCTATGATGATGTATCCTGCGTAACGTTTGATGATCTCGGGCATACCCCAGAGCTTGAAGACCCGCATCGCGTGTTCGAAGCCATTGCTGAATTTGTCGGCATATGACAGAAAATATTCCCCCCGGTTTTGCACGCCATTTCCGCAAAAGCCCCGTCACCGATCCGTGGGAGCCGCTCTATTCGCGCTGCGATGGCGACATATTCTGCCTCGGACTGCGCATCGCAAAGTCGCATTGCAATGCGCGAGGGATGCTGCATGGGGGGGTCATTTCGGCGCTGGCCGATAACGCTCTTGGAATTTCATGCGTGCTACAAGCAGAGAATATGTCGGCGCTCACCATTAACCTGTCGACGGATTTCCTGTCGACTGGAATGCAAGGGGAATGGCTTGAAGTTCGTGCTGAACCCAGCAAAGTTGGTCGCACAATAGCTTTTGCCGGGGCAGAAATTCTCTCCAACGATACCCTTATTGCTCGTGCGAGCGGGATTTTCAAAATGATCGCTAGCGGCAAAACATGAGTAACGGGGTTTGACGTTTCGTCCCATGAAAGCCTGCAGCCAGTTCTGTAACCAATTTCTGTCATAGCATGACACGGTGATGGGCGTATGCTTATAGAGGCGGTCTGAAAATCTTGGATGACCGATATTGGGCGCAAAGCGGTCACGAGAAGGGGTATGCTGCGAACGTCAGCAAGTGGGTCGTAAACCGAAGGTCCGTTTCTTGCAAAAATCGTCAGAATGCCGCCATCCTCTCGGTTGGAGTATGTTAGATGCCTTGCTGATTATAGGGAGGCGTTGGCGGCGACGGGAGCATAATTCTAGCTGCGGCTGCTCAGACAACTACCGCCGCGAAGGCATCCCTGTAGAAAGCCCAATGCTGGTCTCCCATGGCAGCCAGTACGCCCATCGGATCGTGGCCGATACCCGGCAGGACGATCCATTGGTGAGGGATGCCCAGCCGCATCAGGTGGTCATGAAAGTTGCGGTTACTGTCAAAGGTCTCGTCTCGGTCCCCGATGACCAGGCGCAGACGCGAACCCCGGGCAAGGGTGGTAGCGTTCTGCTCCGCATAACGGCGCGGGCTGACCGCGAGGAAGCGCGCCTGCTTGCCGCCATAAACGTCTCGAAGGAGGCTTTTGGCCTGGACACTGCTGGCGCGTGGCGTCCTGTCCAGCGTCTCTTGCATCGGTCCGGCGCCCATCATTGAAACATTTTGAAACAGCTCCGGGTAACGGAATCCGAAGCGTGCGGCCCCATAGCCGCCCATGCTGAAGCCATCGAGTAATCGTCCCTCACGTGTCGCTATGGTTCGCCAATTCGCATCAATGTGTGGCCGGAGTTCGTGGATGATAACCGTCTCAAGCGGCGCCCGACCATTAGCCCAATCGATATACATTCCCATCTCCAGGCCGTTAACGAAGACCATGAGAAAGGGTGGCGCCTTCCCTGCGCTAATAGCCTCGTCGGCTAGCGCGGACAATCGGGAGATGCCTGGAACTCCTCCGCCTGATCCGTGCAGCCAGTAGACTACAGGGAACCGTCGGGCCGGGTCTGCTGTGTAGGCTGATGGCGCGTAGACGTGGAAGCTAACCTTCGCTCCTGCGGCCTGGCTTAGAAAGGTATGAAAGGACAGGCCGACACCTTCGGCTCTTGGCGTCACCCACTGGAGTGGCGGTTGAGGCCCAGTTCGCAAAAGAGGAGCAGTCAGCTTGGCGTGCGCCATGCCGCCGAGCATGAGGCTTGTGGCGTATGTGCCAGCTGCCACAAGATACTCTCGCCGATTCATCGCTTCACACCTTGCTACTTAGCATCGATCACCCATAGCACTGGGCCCTTTGTACTCCAGCCAATCCTTAATTAGCCTTCTGGGCAGTGCGGTCAAACCCTAAAGTTAATGCCGGTAATTATGCCGTGCCGACGATATTTGATTTCGACCGGTCCCCCTATGCCAGGGAGGGCGTCGCTTCCGTAGTCGCTGTAGGCATATTCGATACGCGCGGAAATCGAGTCCGTCAGAGACCGTTCGAAGCCAGCGCCAAGCGTGAACCCGTCTCGGTTCTCAGAAGCACCAGCCGGATTGGTAACCGAGATGCGCGTATTGGAATAGCCTCCTCGAGCATACAGAAGGCTATTGGAGGACACTAGAAATCCAGCGCGGCCAGTTACATTGACTGTCCGGCCGGTCTCGAAATCAAGTGCAGCAGAGCTGTTGCTGCCGGTACGCCCTATAATGGAGCCTTCCACACCGATCACGATGCCCCCGAGATTAGCGTCATAGCCGAGCTGACCACCATAAACCAAACCATCGCCTGTAACGCGACTGGTTGTGGGCGGAACTGCGCTGGTTGTGGCTGTACGACGGTCTTGTTGCCAGCCCAGTTGCGAGCCGACGAAGGGGCCATCAAAACGGTCTGCATCCTGTGCTGCTGCAGGGCAGCTATGGCTGCGGTGGCAATCAGGCCAAAGATTAGGTGTTTCATATGCGAACTCCCTTTCACCACGTAGCGCGTATCGGATTAGCGATCGAAAGTGTTGAAAATCTTCTGAACGGCCGCTTAATGGCTGCCAAGAGCAGGGTGTTCGGAGTTCGGTAGAGAGGCAGTTTTGAGCACCTTTCGCTGAAAACGTCGCCATTTCGGAGGTGCAGTAATATTAATCTATGGTTCAAGTGCTGAGACCCAAAAGACGTTTAATTCTGGATTCTTGCTAAAAGTTTCAAGCAGGATCCCAGCGGCTCTAAAGTCAAAGGCTGGTTTATGCTTTGTATCCGTATCCTGATAGCAATATCGGCGCTCGCCCTGGCCCTTCAGCCGGCAAGCGCGGATGATGCACGCGAGATTTCGCTAGTAATTGACGGAACGCCGCGTAGAGCTACGCTTGTGAATGACTTCGGCAAAGGTGGAGCCGTGCCAGTCGTTATTGTGCTGCATGGAGGTCAAGGTAGCGCTGCAGATCAACGAGAACGAACTGGGTTCGATGGGCTTGCCGTAACAGAGGGCTTCACCGTAGTTTATCCTGAAGGGACGGAATGGGCACCGGGGCGCCACGCATGGAATACTGGTTACCTAATGCGGCGTCAGGTGGGGCAATCAAATGACATCGCCTATCTTGATGCGCTGATTGACATTCTCATCCGGGATCACAGCGCAGATCCACGAAGGATTTACATGACGGGCGGGTCTAATGGGGCGATGATGACCTTGGTTTATGCGACCCAGCGTGCCGAGCGCTTGGCAGCAATCGCGCCGGTGGTGGGGGCGATGTTCAGCTTCGAAACGCAGCCCAGCCGACCGTTGCCGATCATGTTCATCAACGGTGGACAAGATAATGAAGTGCCTTCCGAAGGAGGCTTCAGCCGAAACCCGCTCGTTGCGCGCAATCAGGTGGCACCCTACAAACCGTTGGCTGAAACGGTCCAGTTTTGGGTCACGGCCAATGGCTCACTCACGCCGCCAGTGACTACCAGAACTGGGTCTGTAACTACGTCTGTTTATCGCGCCCCTTCTGAAGGTGCGGTCACGATCTCAGTGGTCGATGATGTAGGAGGCCATGGCTGGCCCGGGACGCAGGCCCGGCGACAGGGTAACAACCCCATCCAGTCTTTTGATGGGGCAGAACGTGTTTGGGAGTTCTTCGAAACGCAATCCGGAACACCTTGAGCCCATCTAGTCAGGCATTGGGGTTAAAAAAATATTATCAATAATATAGAGGAAAGAGAGTTTGTCTGTAGGCTCTCGCCCACCGCCAACATCTCTTTGCAAACCAATGAGATGGGCCTCACGGGGCCAGAAAATCCCTAGCTTCCGCGCGGTTTTGCCCGTGGCAGGTAAACCTCAGAGACTGCCAGAAACCCACAAATCGGTCTCTGACCGGCTTTTGTCTCTTTTCACCTAAACCTCGTTCGAAACGGTATGGTCTCCATAAGTCGCGGATTTCCGAAGTTTGTTGCGAGCCCGGGACCTATACCGTTTTCACTCTGCCTCGGCAGGCAATGTGATGAGAGAAGCCGAGGTATAGAGGCCTAACCCACCATTTTACGCCCAAGGGGGAGCGCGCTAATGGCCCTCGTGAAACGAGAGAAGTCAGCTTACTAAGCTGACGAATAACCAAACGAGCGCAGCAACCGATATCCATGGCCATGGTGTGGCCCATGGTGATCGCGACAACTACCCAGATGAGCAGGAGTACCTATTTCCAACAAAAAGGGCACACGCAAAGACCCCTTACCGTCGCGATATGGATCGCCAGTTCCAACGTGCTGTCATTAGGGCTAAACTGGACCCCACCAAGGTAACCCCCCATGTAATGCGTCACACAGGCATAACAAAGCTTGTTGAAGCAGGCGTTGACCTCCCCACGATACAACGAATCTCGGGACACAAAACCTTGGCAATGGTTATGCGGTACGTTCACCTAAGTGACGAACACATCGACCGATCGATTGAGTTTATGGGCACAAATTTTTTCGACAGCGTTACACCAAAACTACACATGGTGAATAAACAGTAGCGGCAATAAGGCTCAAACTACATTTAGCAATATCCTGATTTATTTCAGGAAAATGCAATGGTGGACAGGGCTGGATTCGAACCAGCGTACGGAAAACCGGGCAGATTTACAGTCTGCTGCCTTTAACCACTCGGCCACCTGTCCACATCTTCACGCGGGGCATCATGTGTTTGCATGAGGGCCGGTCCCGCAGAAGAAGCAGCCCAATGGCGAAACGGCCCTTGCCTGTCAATGCCTCAAGTGGGAAAGGGCACTAGAAGTCTCTCTTTTTCATACACAGGTACAAATAATGTCTTCACATAAGAGCCATCGACGCCGCGGTGCTGCCGTTACCAACGGCAATCCCAAATTTTATGGACGGCACGCCGTCTATGCCGCGCTCGACAATCCCGAACGCCGTCTCATCAAATTATGGGGCACGCGGGAAGAAATCGGCAAGATTGTCATACCTGACGGCCTGACAGTGCAATATGCCGAAGTGAATGATCTCGCGCGTTTTGTGCCTAAGGACGCGCCGCATCAGGGCCTTGTGCTTGAGGTTGCTCCGCTCGAGGATGTCTGGCTGACTGATGCACTTGCGCTTGCCAGTGACGATAACCGGCCATTGTTGATTCTCGACCAAGTCACCGATCCGCACAATGTCGGCGCGATATTCCGCACAGCCGCTGCCTTTGATGCGGTAGCTGTTGTGACACAAGACCGGCATGCGCCACCCGAATCAGGGGCATTGGCAAAGGCCGCGTCTGGCGGGCTGGAAGTCACGCCATGGGTGCGAGTCGTTAATCTGGCGCGCGCGCTCGAAGAAATTGCCGAGGCGGGATATTGGCGAATCGGCCTTTCCGGCCATGCAGAGGTCACGCTCGACCAAGCGCTGACGCCCGGGCGCAATGCGCTTGTGTTGGGCGCAGAAGGGGATGGCATGCGGCGTAATATTGAGGAGCATTGCGACCAATTGGCGAAATTGCCGATTAGCGCACAGATGGAGTCGCTGAACGTGTCCAATGCCGCGGCAATCGCCTTATATGCCGCCACCGTGCGCCGGGGCGCATAACTCGCATGGGCATAACGACACAGCAACTGCATAAAGCACTTGATGCGCTGGCCGCGATTGAGCCGGGCATTGCGACAGCCCTTGCCGTCACCGGCTATCCCGAAGCGCGCATTCGTACGCCCGGTTACGCCACCTTGCTGCGCACGATTGTTGGACAACAGGTCAGCGTCGCCGCGGCAGCATCGGTCTGGAACAAGCTAGAGGCCCTTTTGGGGACGGGATGCCCGCCGGAACAGTTGCTGGCGCAAGATTTCGATGCGTTGCGGGCCTGCGGCCTAAGCCGGCAGAAGCAGGGCTATGCACGTTCACTAGCAGAGTTGGTGCTATCGGGTGCCTTGCCCCTGGATGCCCTGCCCGATGACGATGAGGCGGCGATTGCCTATCTCACGCAGGTGAAGGGCATTGGCCGCTGGTCAGCCGAAATATATTTGCTATTTGCCGAAGGCCGTCCTGATATCTGGCCCGCAGGGGATCTTGCGGTGCAAGAGGGCGTTGGCCGTTTGCTAAAGCTCGACGCGCGGCCATCGGAAAAGGACATTCGCGTCATCGCCGAACGCTGGCGTCCGCATCGCGGCGCCGCAGCGATTTTTACGTGGCATATCTATGCTAAAGGATTTCAAGCAATTTAGGGTCTGCAATAATCAGTTGACGTTTTGGGCAAATTGATGTCGCTGACAATCATGTGAGTAAGAGAGGAATCATCATCATGTCGACAGCACAAAAAAGCATTTTCATCACGGGTGCAGCATCCGGCCTTGGCCGCGAAGTTGCACGCTATTTTGCAAATGTAGGCTGGTTTGTCGGTCTGGCCGATATTGATGAAAAAGGTTTGGACGAAACCGCCGCCTTATTACCCAAGGGCGAATATTCGCGCCACAAATTGGATGTGACCGACCGCGCGCAATGGAAAAAGGCCATTGCCGACTTTGCCAAGCACACCAATGGCCATATGACCGTGTTGTTCAATAATGCGGGCATCGGTTCTGGCGGCCCCATTCAAGACATGACCGACGAAGATATTGACCGCATGATCGCGATCAACCTGACGGGTGTCATCAGCGGCACACGCGCTTGCTTCGACCTACTGAAGAACACCGATGACGCATGCGTGCTTTATACCAGCTCCGCGGCGGGTATTTACGGATCGGCAGGCTTAAGCGTCTATAGCGCCACCAAATTCGCCGTACGTGGGCTTGCCGAAGCGCATGACATTGAATGGCGTCCATATGGCATTAAATCCCGCAGCCTGATGCCCGGATTCATTGACACCAACATCATCAGCGGTGTCGACGCCGGTAGCAACATGTCTGGCAAGGAAAGGCTCCAATCGGCGGGCGTTGAAGTCAGCCCCGTGTCGATCATTGGGCCTGCAGCCTGGGAAGCCATTCACGGCGAGAAGGTGCATACCCCCGTCAACAAAATGGCCAAGCAATTGGCCTTTTCGGCACGTTGGTTCCCGAACCGTTTGCGTAAGCAGCTTGGACTATTGGGCGGCCTTGGCGACGTGGTGCAGACTAACCCGCAATAACGTCGATTTTGCGGGCAAGGTCTATATCACGTTGCGATAGGCCATCGGCATCATGCGTGGTCAGCAATATTTCGACGCGATTATAGACGTTGAACCATTCGGGATGATGGTCGGCTTTTTCGGCCAAAATCGCCACGCGAGCCATGAAGCCAAACGCTTCGGCAAAGTCGGTAAAGCGCAAATTGCGGCGAATGCCCTTGGCATCTGCGTCATATGTCCATTGTGGCAGTTGTTGCAGGGCGGCATCGCGGGCGGCGTCATCCAGTCGTGAAATATGCATATTCTCATCCTGCTTTTGCAATTGAACGAATATCTGCCTAAGTCGCGATATGTCCTTGCGTCAAGCACCCCTGCCATCGCTCAATCTTGACAATGTCGCGGTCATGCGCGGCAACCGCATGGTTTTGCGCGGTCTATCGATAGCGGCGCGGTCTGGCGACATCATCTGGATCAGGGGCGCCAATGGCTGCGGAAAATCAACCTTGCTGCGGCTTGTGGCAGGATTATTGGCCGTAACGTCGGGCGCGGTCCATGCCGAGGGTCGCATCGCGCTTGCGGACGAAAATCTAGCATTGGATGCCAATATGACCGTGGAGGCTGCGCTCCGCTTCTGGGCAGACATGGACGGCGCATCCACCAACGTCCGTGACGCGGCTTTAATGGATATGGATTTGCAAGACTTGGCCATCATCCCCGTGCGCTTTCTCTCCACGGGACAACGTAAGCGCGCCAGCATCGCGCGCGTCCTTGCCTCGCAGGCAGACATTTGGTTGATGGATGAACCTTATAATGGCCTAGACAGTGCAAGCTGCGCGCGGCTTGACCAAGCGATGCTGGCCCATGCGGCCTCGGGCGGGATCGTCCTTGTCGCCGCGCATCAACCGCCCTCCATAAACGTTGCGCATAGCCTGTTACTCGACACGCAAGGCACGGCAGCATGAGGGCGTTTGTTGCTCTGGTCGCACGCGAAGTGCGTCTGGCATGGACCGGAGGCGGCTTGTGGCTTCCGGTGGTATTTTATCTCGCCGTCGCCACATTATTTCCCTTTGTAACAGGACCCGACAAGGCCCTGCTCGCGCGCACAGGCGGCGGCATATTGTGGATAGCGGCGTTGCTGGCGACGCTCCTTCCCATTGAACGCCTTATCCTGCCTGACCGCCACTCTGGCGTGCTCGATCAGCTTGCTTTGCGGGGTTGGTCGGACGAACTTGTCGCCACGGCAAAAATTGCAGGGCAGATTGTCGCTTTTGCCCTGCCCCTGTTTTTAGCAACTATTGTCGGCGCCGCGCTTATTGGCTTACCGGAGGCGCAATTGGGGACCTTGCTACTTGGTCTTGCGCTCGCTTTGCCTGCTTTGTCTGGTCTGTCCGTGATGATTGCAGCCCTCACCGCTGGCCTAAACGGCGCAAGCGCGCTTGGTGGGCTGTTGCTCGTGCCAATCACCATCCCGCTGCTGATTTTTGGCGCAGGGACTTTGGCCGAAGATCCCGGTAACGCGATGCAGCTGCTCGCGGCGACGTCGTTGGCGATTACCGCGCTGTCGCCTTTTGCAGCGGGCGCAGCTTTACGTGCAGGCAGAATATAGCGTCAGGCACTTCATTGCGCGGATATCTTTTGCGCATAGCCAGCCGCGACCATCGCTTCGACCATATCAAATAATTTTTCCGGATCTTGCGCCCGCAGAACGGGAATGCTCGCCTCCATCCCTTCGGCGATAACGATTTCGCGTTTGCCAGTGCGCACGGCCTCCCAAATGAGGTTTGCCACCTCATTCGGATCAATACCATTGTCGATTGCCGCGTCACTGATGCCGCGCACAGAACCATCGGCGTTAAGCGCGTTGCGTGAGACATTGGTTTTGACTGATCCAGGGGCAACCACAAGGACTTTCACCCCCTGCCCCGCAACTTCACTGCGCAGGGCATCAGCATAGCCAATCAAGCCATGTTTTGCCGCGCAATAAGCAGTGCGCATGGGAACGCCCGCCTTGCCTGCAACGCTAGAAATCATCACAATCTGCCCGCTGCCACGCGAAACCATATGCGACAGCAAGGCTTGCGTCAGCGCAATGGGCGCGAGCAAGTCGACATCGACAATCCTTTGATAGACCGACAAATCCGTATCCAATGCGGGCGACCGTTGCGAGATACCGGCATTATTGACCAGCACGTCAATATGGCCCTGAAACGCGATGGCTGCGGCCACTTTGTCCGCCAAGCTGGCATAGTCCACTGTATCAAATGGCAAAATCAGACAGCGTTCCGTCGCCCCCGTTTCCGTTGCGACGCGTTGCAGTTCGCCGACATTGCGTCCGGACAATATCGCATATCCGCCGCTGGCAACGAACGCCTTGGTCAAAGCTTCGCCAATCCCCGACGATGCCCCGGTGATCCACGCGGTTTTGTTTAGCTGATCTGTCAATTTTGCTCTCCTTCTGTTCCATCTCGTCAACGCAGGCTGGGCTGCTGTCAAGACATTCTGGCTTGCACTTTGTAAGCGACCGCACCACATGCGAGAAATGCTGATAGAAACTGAACTGACACCCAACCCTTCAACGATCAAATTTCTGCCCGGCCGTGTGGTCATGGACACAGGAACTCGGGACTTTGCGTCACCGGAAGAAGCCGAAGCCTCGCCCTTAGCCGAAGCGCTCTTCGCGCTTGGCGATGTCACGGGCGTTTTTTTTGGGAATTCCTTTATTTCGGTCACTGCGGCGCCCGGTGTTGAATGGGCAAGCCTAAAGCCTGATGTGCTGGGCATATTGTTGGACCATTTCAGCGCCAACATGCCTTTGTTTAAACCGGCTACCGCTGGCTTCGCAGTGCCATCGGGTGATGCGGACTATCCATTGGATGACCCTGAAGATGCCGATATCGTGGACCAGATTAAGGAGCTGATTGAAACCCGCGTTCGCCCTGCTGTTGCGAATGATGGCGGCGACATCGTCTACCGCGGTTTCCAAAAAGGCGTCGTGTTCCTGCAAATGCAGGGCGCCTGTGCCGGTTGCCCATCTTCATCCGCTACGTTGAAAAACGGTATCGAACAATTGCTGAAGCATTATGTACCTGAAGTCATAGAAGTACGCGCAGCTTAATATTTCCTTATTCTGAAAGTAGATATCATGTCACACCCCCTAAATGATGCTGCCCTAGATCAACTGTTTCGTGAAGCGCGCAGCTACAATGGCTATCTGGATACATCTGTAACACAGGAGCAGTTGGAGCAGATCTGGGACTTGATGAAATTTGGTCCAACATCGGCTAATTGCCTGCCTGCACGGATCATTTGGTGCCGTAGCGACGAGGCTAAGCAAAAACTTGCTGCCTGTTCCATGCCAGCCAATGGCGAAAAAATCCTGCAGGCGCCGGTGACCGCGATTATCGGCATGGACCTCGAATTTTATGAGAATCTGCCTGAACTTTTCCCACATACCGATGCGCGGAGCTGGTTTGTCGGCAATGATGCGTTGATCGAAAAAACGGCTTTCCGCAACAGCAGCTTGCAGGGCGCATATTTCATGCTCGCGGCGCGTGCACTCGGTTTGGACACTGGCGCGATGTCAGGATTCAACAATGCCGCGGTGGACGAAGCGTTTTTTGCAGGCACTAAAGTGCAATCCAACTTTATTTGCACCTTAGGCTATGGCGACAAAGCGAGCATTTTCGAACGCAGCCCACGGCCAGCCTTCGACCGCTTTAACAGCATAATCTAAGCAAGCGGCCAACGAACGGTCATGCGGACATTGGTCATCGATACAGCGACACGAGCTTGCTCAGTCGCTTTGTGCGATGGTGACCATGTTATCGCGGCGGCGCATGAAATCATCGGTCGCGGCCATGCCGAACGCTTGCTTCCTCTGATCAGTGCATTGCCCGACAATGGCAAGGCGGACCAGGTGATGGTCAATGTCGGACCAGGTAGTTTTACAGGTATTCGTGTGGGCGTCGCGGCCGCAAAAGCCTTGGGCCTAGCATGGCACATTGATGTATATGGCTATGGTTGCCTCGCTTTAGTGGCGGCGATGGGGCGTTCCACGCTGCCTGAAGCCACTGCCATCGACGTTGTCATGACCGGTGGCCATGGCGAGTATTTCTTTGAGGCATTTGATGCGCATGGACATTCGCGTGCGCCTGTGCGCTCCATCCTACCCGATGATCTTATGAACCTTGCCACGGCCAATATGGTGGCAGGCGATATTGATCCCCAACGCGCCGACCGGCAATGGCTGGAACTGCTACCCAATGCGCGCCATTGGCCGCTTCTGTCTGTAATGCACCCGCTTGCGGCGACGCCAATCTATGGTAGGGCGCCGGATGCCAAGCCCGCAGCCCTGTCCCAATGATCGGGGCCCAATGATCCGGGTCGTCGAAGGGGGCGCCGGAGATGTGGCGGGCATGATGACGATCATGCACGATGCTTTCGACCCCAGATTTGGGGAGGCGTGGACCGCCGCACAATGCCTATCCAGCTTGGTAATGCCCGATTGTCAGCTATTGCTGGCGAAAGACGGTGATGCCATTTGTGGTTTTGCCATGAGCCGCTGGGTCCTTGATCATCAAGAATTGTTGATGATTGGCGTTGCGCAGCGACTTCAGGGCCAACATATCGGACAATTGTTACTGTCAGAGACAATCCACCGGGCGCGACAGGCAGGACGAACCAAAATCTTCCTTGAAGTGCGCGATGGCAACAAGGCGCATGATTTTTACCAGAAACATGGCTTTACATCAATTGGACGCCGAAAAAATTACTATAAAAATGCCGAAGGTATAAGTCCTGATGCAATTACTATGCTAATAGAAATATAACATAACGAATAGCTTGACCAATAGTTGACCATGTTCCTGTGATAATGTACGCGATTCTTAGCTTTAAAATCTTTAGTAAGTGGGATTGGAGTTCATCAAATGTCACAAGAAAGTAACGATGTCACAGAATTGTTAATTACGTTAACTGCGGATATTGTCGCAGCACATGTTAGTAACAACAGCGTTGCCGTCTCTGACGTATCCACCTTAATCTCTAACGTGCACGCCGCTTTGTCTGGAGTTTCCGGCCCCGCAGTTGTCGCAGAAACAGCATTAGAACCAGCCGTTCCGATCCGTAATTCTGTAAAGCGTGACTTCATCGTCTGCCTGGACGACGGTAAGAAGCTAAAAATGCTTAAGCGTCACCTGATGACGCATTATGGCATGACGCCGGAAGATTATCGCGCCAAGTGGGGATTGCCCGCCGATTATCCAATGGTCGCGCCCGCTTATGCGGAGCAGCGTCGTGAATTGGCCAAGGCCATTGGTCTTGGCCGTGCGCCAGGCTCTGGCCGCAAGAAGAAAGTGAAATAAGCTTCCCGCTTATCCGCAAGAATATTAGGCCGGGTCACCCCCGGCCTTTTTCTTTGACGAATCACGGCGCGACACTAAATGTCTTATTCAATGGATATCAAAATTGACATTGAGGCGCTTTGTAACCAACGGGGCCTGCGCATAACCGATCAACGACGCGTCATCGCGCGCGTCATATCCGATGCGACCGATCACCCCGATGTCGAGGAGCTGTACCGTCGCTCGTCGGCCATAGATCCCAAAATTTCGATTGCCACCGTATATCGCACGGTACGCTTGTTCGAAGAGGCAGGCATATTGGATCGGCATGATTTCGGTGATGGCCGTGCGCGCTATGAGGCATCACCTGAGGCGCATCACGACCATTTAATTGATGTCGAAACCGGCAAGGTCGTTGAATTTGTCGACCCAGAGCTTGAGGCATTGCAGAAAATTATTGCGGAGCGGCTGGGCTATCGTTTGGTCGATCATCGTATGGAGCTTTATGGCGTCGCCATCGACCGCAAGGATTGAACGCCGAAACCCGGCCGCTTTTATCACGGGGCAGTTCTTGTTTTTGACACGACTGCTGCTGATGGTCGTAAGCCTTTCCGTCAGCCTTTTGTTGCATAATGTCTGGCGGATTATCCGCAAACCGTCACCTTGGCCGCGCTTGTTTTTACTCTCGATCAGCTGGACCAGCGGCATTGCAACCGCAACCGCTGGCACCCGCATACGCCAAAATGTATTCTATGCCGCAAACCACCATAGCTGGATCGATATTCCCGTCATGGCTGGCGTTACGGGTTGCACATTCGTCGCGAATGACGGCATCGAAAGCTGGCCGCTAATTGGCTGGCTGTGTAAGATAAACAACACGATTTTCGTCAACCGCGAAAACCGCGCTAGCGTGAGTAGTCAAGTCGATGATTTGCGCGCGGCGATAACTGGCGACCAGCCCGTAACCATTTTTCCCGAAGGCACAACGCATGATGGATCGGGCCTGTTGCCGTTCAAACCGTCTTTGTTCGCTGCTTTGGTGCCGCCGCCTGCGGGTATGCTCGTCCAACCTGTCTATCTAAGTTACGGCCGCCACACGCCGCGCTTAGCCTGGGTAGGCGAGGAAAAGGTGACAGAGAATTTCTGGCGCCTTTTGTCTCATCTCAAACCGATAACCGCGACCCTGCATTTTCTGGAACCATTTGATCCGCTGCATTATCCGGACCGCAAGGCGATTTCTGCCGAAGTACGAGCGCGTATTGGCGCTGCGATGGAGGGTGGCGGCCATGCGGCGCGCATACTATAGACGCGCAATATGAGCATGGATTCCCCAAAAACCTATTCGATCAAAAATTACGGCTGTCAGATGAACGTCTATGATGGCGAGCGTATGGCCGAAATGTTTGAAAGCCAGGGCATGTCGCCTGCGGATGACAAGGCGAATGCCGACTTGGTCGTCCTGAACACATGCCACATCCGCGAAAAGGCAGCGGAGAAAGTCTATTCAGAAATTGGCCGCCTGCGCCGCAAGGATGGGACCAGCCCGGTCATCGCCGTCGCAGGCTGCGTCGCGCAGGCAGAGGGCGGTGAGATTAGCCGCCGTGCCCCTGAAGTCGATATTGTTGTTGGCCCACAAGCTTACCACAATCTGCCCGAAATGGTCGCAGCGGTCGGACGCGGCGAACGTGTCGTTGATCTCGACCTACCCGGCCTCGATAAATTTGGTAAGCTGCCTGCCCGTCGCAAGCAGCCGCCATCGGCATTCCTGACGGTGCAGGAAGGTTGCGACAAATTCTGCACCTATTGCGTCGTGCCCTACACCAGAGGCGCAGAAATTTCGCGTAGCTGGAGCGATCTGATCGATGAAGCAAAGACGATTGTTGACGCTGGCGCGCGCGAAATCACGTTGCTTGGCCAAAATGTCAACGCATGGGGTGGCGAAGATGACTCCGGTAAGCTTCAAGGCTTAGATGGCCTCATCCGCGCGCTCGACAAAATACCGGAGCTTCGCCGCATCCGTTACATGACCAGCCACCCCAACGACATGACCGAGGGGTTGATCACTGCACATGGCGATGTTGAAAAGCTGATGCCGTTCCTGCATCTGCCCGTTCAGTCCGGCTCAGACCGCATCTTAAAGGCCATGAACCGCAGCCACAGCCGCGACAGCTATATGCGCATTCTTGACCGCGTGCGCGCTGTGCGGCCCGATATCGCCTTTTCCGGTGACTTCATCGTTGGCTTCCCCGGTGAGACTGACGCTGATTTTGAGGACACATTAAGCCTCGTGCGCGAGGTCGGACATGCGCAGGCTTATTCCTTCAAATATAGCCCCCGCCCAGGCACGCCAGCTGCGGACATGGCTGACCAAATACCCATGGAAATCATGGACGAACGGTTGCAGCGTTTGCAGGCTCAGATTGTGGCGGACCAGACTGCATTTAATGATCGCACCGTTGGACGCACCACCGATGTTTTGTTGGAACGGCCTGGAAAATTTGATGGCCAGCTCATTGGCAAATCACCTTGGCTTCAGTCGGTGCATGTGCTTGCGCCCAACCTATCAATCGGCGATATCGTTACTGTACAAATTACCGATTCTGGACCGCTTAGCCTGAAAGGTGAACCAACGATGAGAGCAGCTGCCTAAATGGCCAAAAAAGCCCAAGCGCAAGCCGGTGACTTGTCCCGGCTGGAAATGAGCTTCGACAAACCGCATCTTATTAACGCGGTTTTTGGCGAATTTGACAGAAATCTGGTGACGATTGAGAACCGCCTCGGGGTTTATATCTCGGCCCGTGGAAACCGCGTACAGATTGAAGGCGAGGCTGGCGCCATTGGCCGCGCTCGCGATGTTCTCAACGATATTTATTCCCGCCTATCACGGGGACAGGAAATCGACACCGAAGCTGTGCAATCGATTATCGCCATGACGGCTGAACCCACTTTAGAAGGCATCGTCCGCAAGGACGCGACCGACGCGCCGGGCATTATGATCCGCACGCGCAAGAAAACGCTCGTGCCGCGCTCCGCCACACAAATTCCTTATATGGAGGCATTGGCGCGTGACGAGATTATCTTCGCGCTTGGGCCAGCAGGCACCGGCAAAACCTATCTAGCCGTGGCGCAGGCCGTGGCCATGTTGATTACTGGCGCGGTGCAGCGGCTTATTCTTTCGCGTCCCGCGGTTGAGGCGGGCGAGCGACTTGGTTTCCTGCCCGGCGATATGAAAGAAAAGGTCGACCCCTATCTACGGCCTATTTACGACGCCTTATATGACTGCTTACCCGCCGAGCAGGTCGAGCGGCGTATTGCCTCGGGTGAGATCGAAATCGCCCCCATCGCGTTTATGCGCGGACGTACACTGGCAGATTCGTTCATCATCTTAGATGAAGCGCAGAATACCACCGCAGCACAGATGAAGATGTTCCTCACCCGCTTTGGCATGAACAGCCGCATGGTCATTTGCGGGGACCCGCATCAGGTCGATATTCCCGGCGGCGAGCGCATGTCGGGCCTGAACGATGCGGTGCAGCGTCTCGAGGGCGTCGATGGCATCCAGACAATCCGCTTCAACAGCAGCGATGTTGTCCGTCACCCGCTCGTTGGCCGCATCGTCGACGCTTATGAGGGCGGGCATGATTGATGTCGAACTCGACATGGGCGTGGTGTGGAGCAATAGCGATTTCGGGCAGAGCGAAGTTGAAAAGGCGGTAGACACGGCCGTGCGTTTCGCGGCCATGGCTGAACTAGCTGATCCCGTTGTTCCGGTCAGCGTCAGCATAAAACTTTCCGACAATGCGGAAGTCCATGCGTTGAACCGAGAATGGCGCGATAAGGACAAGCCAACGAATGTGCTATCCTTTCCTATGCTCGATGACGAGGAGTTGGACGCCGTGCTAAACGGCACCTATGACGCGCCTGAAATCATGCTCGGTGACATTATTATGGCTTATGAAACCTGCGCGGCGGAGGCGAAAGAAAAAGATATTCCCATCGCCCACCATGCAACGCATCTGGTCATCCACGGGATGCTCCATTTGCTTGGCCATGACCATATCGAGGACGACGAAGCTGAATTGATGGAGGCGCTTGAGGTAAAAGCGCTTGCATCTATGGGCCTTCACAATCCATATAACGATCAAATAGACAATTAAGAGGCCAGTACGCTTCCATTATGCCTGAGGGTGACAGTTTTAGCGGTGCGAAAACCGCAACCGACGACGATAACGACGGACGAATATGGCAGCGGCTGAAGACTATGCTCTTTGGCCGCGATCACGGCCCGACTTTGCGCGAGCAGCTGGAAGAAGCGATAGCCGAGCATGAGGAAGATAGCGACGAGAACGGACAATCAGACGCCGATGGCGATTTGACCGCCGTCGAGCGCACGATGCTGCGCAATTTGCTGCATTTTAGCGAACATCGTGTCGATGATGTCATGGTGCCACGCAGCGACATTATAGCAATTGATGAAAGTGCTGGCTTTGCCGATTGCGTCGCGGCCTTCGCCGAGCATGGCCACAGCCGTCTACCCGTTTACCGCGACACGTTGGACAGCATCATTGGCATGATCCATATCAAAGATGTGTTCGCTGTTCTGGCCTTAGATCAAGAACCCCCGCACAGCCTTGAATCCTTCATTCGCCAGCCGCGTTTTGTGCCGCAGAATATGAGCGTACTTGCGCTGTTGGATGAAATGCGGCGCACACGCACGCATTTGGCGATTGTACTGGATGAATATTCGGGGACCGAGGGCTTGGTAACGATTGAGGATTTGGTCGAAGAAATCGTCGGCGAAATCGAAGACGAACATGATGACGAGCCCGAACTCCCATTCACCCAAATGTCCCCCGATATTTGGGAAGCGGACGCACGCGCAGAGTTGGACGATTTGGCCGAAACGATTGATCCAAAGTTGGCCGAAGTGGATGAAGACGTGGACACGCTTGGCGGCCTCGCCTTCATCATCGCCGGCCAAGTCCCCGACATTGGCCAAATGCTCTTGCATGAGGCGAGTGGCTGGACTTTGGAAATATTGGAAGCCGACGAAAAACGCGTAACGCGCATACGCCTATACGCCCCCGCATCTGAGAAGCATGATATCAACGCTTAAGTGTCGCCAAATTTGTAGGCAGGGGGAACCCTGTCGACGAAAGATCATCCCGCCAATTTTGCCGCCCTGCTCCGCCAGCTGTCTGCCAAAGTCTCCAAGTTCGTAAGCGCCCGCAACGCTGATTTGGCGCCTTCCGCGCGATGCCCGCCGCTAATAAGAAGGTTGAAAGTTCGGGCAATGGTCCAGTCATGCCCTGCCGCATGCAATTGTTCTATGCGGTCGCCGGGATCCACTTCACCTTCTTCAATTACGCGAAAATAGCCCCCGCAACGGCCGCTGTTGATCACAGCTCCAGACAGGCCATGGACGCCGAAATGATGATCAAGCTTCCAACAGGGTTGCCGGCCTTGTGCGACTTCAACCACGGCGCGCCCAAGGCGGAACTGGTCGCCAATACGCAAATTGTCCTCCAAAAGCCCACACGCGCTAATATTTTCGCCAAATGCACCCGCTTGGTCGAGCAGCGGATGCACAAAATTCTCCGCCGCAAAATGCGCGATCCATTTGGGATAATGTTCGGCAGGATAGAAATGCACCGCCTTGTCTGCGCCGCCATGCACCGTCGGATCGGCGACTTGGTCACCCGCAAAGCCATGCTTGCCTAAGAAAACGGGCCTGTCAACCGGCATACGCGCCATCGCGCTCATCGTACCGTCTGCGTGAAACGGCTTGGGCTGCCCTATAAGCAAAACATCGATCTGACTGATTATCATATCGGATACATATCGCACACGATGCACCATTCCCATTGGCATTTTGCGTTACCGTAGATAAAAGCGGGTTGATGCAGACCAGCGACCTTCGCATTGCGCTATTCAGCGGCAATTATAATTATGTCCGTGATGGCGCAAATCAGGCATTAAATCGGCTTGTTGGCTATCTGTTAAGCCAAGGCGCATCGGTGCGGGTGTATTCTCCAACGGTTGCGGAGCCTGCTTTCGTCGCAACAGGCGACTTGGTAAGCATTCCTTCAGTCGCCATACCCTTTCGTCCGGAATATCGCTTGCCTTTAACCTTGTCGGCAAAAGTCCGGCGTGATCTTGAGGCGTTCAATCCAAATATCTTGCATATTTCAAGCCCTGATCGGGTATCACGCAAGGCTGTGAAATGGTCTAAAAAGCGGCATATGCCGGTATTGTGTTCCGTGCACACACGGTTCGAGACATATTTGCGTTATTACAATCTGGCGTTCATGGAGCCTGTCCTTGAGGCTTGGATTCGTCGACTCTACAGGAAATGTGACGCCTTGGTTGCCCCGTCCGAAAGCTTTGCGCAAGTCCTGCGCGAGCAACGGATGAACTACGACATCGACATTTGGTCGCGCGGCGTTGATCGAGAAATATTCAACCCTAGCCAGCGGGATATGGCGTGGCGGCGCGGGCTTGGTATAGCTGACGATATGCCTGTTATCTGTTTTCTGGGACGGCTTGTGATGGAAAAGGGCCTTGATGTCTTTTCCGATACAATTGACCAACTCAAACGCCGCAATGTTCCGCATCAGGTAGTAGTGATCGGTGACGGTCCTGCCCGTCCTTGGTTTGAATCACGTATTCCCGATGCAAAATTTGCGGGCTTTCAAGTGGGTTCAGATCTGGGCCGTGCCGTTGCGAGCATGGACATTTTCTTCAACCCTTCGGTAACCGAAGCTTTTGGCAATGTGACGCTCGAGTCTATGGCCAGCGGCCTGCCCGTGGTAGCCGCAAAGGCAACCGGCAGCCAAAGTTTGGTCGAAGACAAGGTATCCGGACGGCTGATTGCCCCTGGTGCGATAAACCAATTCGCCGATGCCTTACAGGCCTATTGCGTGGATGCGGACTTGCGGACCAAACACGGCGCTGCCGGTGCGCAACGATCACTCGATTTCAGCTGGGATGCGATTAACCAGACCGTTGCGGACACCTATATCCGCCTCATCCGCCAACACGCTGCGCGTGCGGCTGCCGAACGTTAAACATATGCGAAGCGGGCGGACGCGTTTCGGAAACTATTTGCAGCGCCCATGCTTCGGTTATGAAACACAACGGAACGAGCGTTTGTTATGAGCGACCTGTTTGGCGACGCCGCGCCTGCTCCGGCATCAACGCCCGAAAATGCCCCGCTTGCAGACAAGCTTCGGCCGGCAAAATTGGATGAAGTGATTGGTCAGGAGCATCTAACCGGTCCCGATGGCGCAATTGGCCGTATGGTCGCTGCGGGTAAATTATCCTCCATGATCCTCTGGGGTCCACCGGGCACAGGAAAGACCAGCATAGCCCGATTGCTGGCCGACGCGGTGGAGATGCATTACAAGCCAATTTCCGCAGTATTTTCGGGCGTGGCAGACCTTAAAAAAGCCTTTGCCGAGGCAGAGGCCATCGCCAGAACGGGCAAGCAGACATTGTTATTTGTGGATGAAATCCACCGCTTCAATCGCGCACAGCAGGACGGATTTTTACCTTTTGTCGAAAGCGGCGTGGTCACGCTCGTCGGCGCAACCACCGAAAATCCGTCGTTTGAGTTGAACGCGGCCTTGCTGTCGCGCACGCAAGTCATGGTACTGCAGCGTTTGGATGCGGCGGCATTGGCGACGCTACTGACACGTGCAGAAGCCGCCATGGAACGGCCTTTGCCGGTCACTGAAGATGCGCGGTCCGCCTTGATCTCCAGCGCCGACGGCGATGGCCGCTTTTTGCTTAATCAGGCGGAAACGTTGTTTGCCATTCACCTGGAAAACCCCCTTGATCCGCAAGCCATGGCCGCTTTGTTGCAACGCCGGATGCCCGTTTATGACAAGGATCGGGAGGGGCATTATAACCTGATATCCGCTCTGCATAAAAGCTTACGCGGCTCCGATCCGCAGGCTGCTTTATATTGGATGGCGCGTATGTTGGTGGCGGGCGAAGAGCCGCTATATGTGCTGCGCCGCTTGGTCCGTTTTGCCAGCGAAGATATTGGTCTCGCTGACCCACAGGCTTTGGTCCAATGTCTTGCCGCCAAACAGGCATATGAGTTTTTGGGCAGTCCAGAGGGCGAAGTCGCGATTGTGCAGGCATGCCTATATCTCGCGACCGCACCAAAATCGAATGCCGCCTACAAGGCGCAGAAATCCGCATGGAAAAAGGCACGCGATACAGGGTCGATGATGCCGCCAGCGCACATCCTGAATGCGCCGACGAAGCTGATGAAGGACATTGGCTATGGCGAAGGCTATGCCTATGACCATGATAATGCGGACGGATTTTCGGGCGCTAATTATTGGCCCGATGCGGTGACGCCTACGGCACTCTATCAGCCTGTGGAACGAGGCTTTGAACGCAAAATCATCGAACGGTTGCAATATTGGGATCGGCTGCGCGCTCGTAATGCCGGGCCAGACACGCAATAATGCAGCGCTTTACGCGTTTCGCCTGCGTCGATTGGTCGGGCGCCAAAGGTAGCCGACACCCCGGAATCGCGCTGGCGGTATGCGACACAGGTAACGAGGCTCCGCGCCTGATACCCCCGCCCGACAGAGCCTGGTCCCGCCAAGGCGTCGCAGACTGGCTGTTGGCGCAGAATGATCATTTGCTCATCGGTTTCGACTTCAGCTTCGCGCCGCCCTTCATGGAACGCGGCAGTTACTTGCCGGGCGATGATGTACCCACGTCCGCAAAGGCTTTCTGGGCCCATGTCGACCATGTCTGCGACGACGCCGATTTGGGCGCAGCGTCCTTCCTTGAACAGCTTCACCGCCGCCATTTCTATTTCGGCGCGGCAGACGGTACAAAGTCCGACTATCTGTTTTGGCGACAATGCGAGTTGCTGAACAAAAATAGCAGCGACAAGGCGTCCACGGTTTACGACGCGATTGGCGCGTCGCAAGTCGCCAAGGCAAGTTTTGCCGGCATGCGCTTCCTGCACCAGCTGCGCGATGCTGTGGCCATTTGGCCGTTCGATCCGCTTCCCGCACGCGGCAAGGTTGCGGTAGAGATTTACACCACAATCGCCGCCCGCGCGGCTGGCGTGGCCAAGGGCCGCAGCAAGATACGCGATGCGATTGGTCTTGATTTGGCTTTGCAAGCGCTGGGATCGAAACCCCATAAGCCGCTTAATCGCTACACAGACCACGCTACCGATGCCCTGATAACCGCTGCATGGCTCCGCAAATCTGCTGAAAATCGGCAATTTTGGGCGCCCAAAGCACTAAATATTGAAATTGCTGCAACTGAGGGCTGGACCTTTGGCGTCATTTGAGGCTATGGGACCCGCCGAGTGCCGGCTTAGCTCAGTTGGTAGAGCACCTGATTTGTAATCAGGGGGTCACGAGTTCGAACCTTGTAGCCGGCACCATAAGACAATTCCTCACCATTCCTAGATAGCCTAAAAGTTTCAGCATTCGGGGGGATGTTGGTTTCGACTTGACTTTAGGGATGCCCCACAGTCTTTCCTTATCCCGGGTATTTTAAGGGGCAAATTTGGGGGCTAACGAATACTCCTTAAAGTTTACCCCATAATTTCTATGACCGAACGGGGCAAATATGGGCAAGTTGACAACAAAACAGGTTGAGGCGGCTATTGGGAAAAATGGCTCATATGGAGACGGTGACGGTCTTTTCCTAAAAGTGCGCGGTGGCAGCGCCCTATGGTTTCTCCGCGTCATGAAGGCTGGAAAGCTTCAGGAAATACGAATTGGTGACGGTCGTCGAGACAGCCTAGCAGCCGTTCGCGTGCTTGCAAGCGATGCCCGCAACGCCGTCAAGCATGAAGGTAGGGACTTATTACACGAACGGAAAATTGCGAAGCTAACGGCTTCAGTGACCGCGACAAATAGCTTCAAGTCAGTTGGCGACGAATATCTCAACAAGCGCATGAGCGCGCGCGCAGCGGTTACGGTCCACAAGGCGCGTTGGTGCCTATCCTTGCTAGAACCGATACACAGCCGCCCGATATCTGAAATTATGCCCGCAGAGCTTTTGGCAGTATTGCGCGTTATCGAAGCAAGCGGACGCCGTGAAACTGCTCGGCGCACTCGGTCGATAGCGTCACAAATATTTAGATATGGCATCGCGACGGCGCGCTGCACTGGCGACCCAGCACAGTTACTTTCAGGCGCGCTGGAAGCACCCGTAGTAACCCACATGGCAGCAATAACCGAACCTAAGGCCCTAGGTGAGTTTTTGCGCGAAATAGCCTCCTATGAAGGCATGGGGAGCGTTGGCCCAGCAATTCGTTTGCTACCTCACGTCGCATTACGGCCAAGTGAATTGCGTTTGGCAACTTGGCAAGAAATAGACTGGGAAGGGTCAATTTGGCACATTCCAGCGGAAAGAACAAAACTGCGTCGTCCACATGATGTTCCGCTATCGACACAAGTTAGGGCCATGTTGCGGGACATCGAAAAATTAACCAACTTCGGCCCCACATCTTTAATCTTTACAGCGGTTGGCAAGTTTGACCGTCCGCTATCTGAAAACAGTTTGAACCAGGCTTATAGGCGGCTGGGGTATGACACCAAGACGGTAACCGCTCATGGCTTTAGAGCGACATTCTCAACGCTAGCTAACGAAAGCGGCAAGTGGCAACCTGATGCCATAGAGCGGGCTTTGGCACACGGCGCAAGCAATGCGGTGCGAGGTAAATATAACCGTGGCACATATTGGCAAGAACGCGTCCAGATGATGCAATGGTGGAGCGATTATCTTGACACACTCAAAACTGGCGCGGTGGTCCTGCCCTTTAATGCGGAAAGGGCGGAGGCATGAAGAGCAAATAGTAAAGAGTGTTTATATTTTCTATATTAATCGACATGTTAGCAGATATTTTTTTTCGTAGCCCCTTGCGAAGGGTAACGTGGAGGTGCACCTAGGGATAGCAGTTTATAGGGTCGTCGACCCGCTGGACCTTAATCGGTTTCGGACAAGGATGAATTTAGTCGAGGACAATTCCGTCTTCGAATGAATGAATGTCGGTCCGTTGTGTTCCGGCATGTTGACGAAAGGTATGTTACATGGCTCAAGAACTGCTCACAGTTGCTCAATTTAAGGAGCGCTATCAAATTTCCCACACAGCATTTTATCGACAAGTGAAGGCCGGAACCCTTCCAACCGTTAAGATTGGCGCATCAACCCGCATTCGCCTTGCAGATGCACAAGCATGGCTTGCAAATCTGGCAGGCGGTGCAGCATGAAAATATCGGACCATAAATCAAATGAGGCCGGACGCGTTGCAGCGCGGTCCAGCCCCAAGAGCATCACAAAGCGTGGCAGCAAAGTAACGTCGAACTATTACTCTAAAAGCCGCAACAAGGGCAAGCAAAATGCTTTACCTGCCCGAGTGCCCCCGTCAGATTATCGGCCGTGCAGCATGAAGGGCCGTCCTGTTTCTCCAAGACAAGCAATAGCTCGCAAATGCAAAGATTGCACCCACGATGCTGATGCGGCCGGAAACTGGAGGCAGCAAACGGCAACTTGCCCAATAGTGGATTGTCCGCTTTGGATGTTTCGGCCTTTGCACAGTAATGCCCCGGCATGGCTGACAGAAAGAGACGTGTCACGGCTTCCCGATAACTGGCGGTCAATGCCCAATGTGGAGGCGGTCGCCATTGTTGCCGGTAAGGCTCCAAACGCGTGCGAAGGAGCGCCGTTTCGGGATAACGCGGCGAGGAGTGATGGTAACACCCTATCCGCATCCGACATGGCCATAAAGGCTGTGTATCAACGCTATAAAAACGGCGGTGCACGATGAACGCTCAAACCCTGCTATCCTTCCCCCAGCGCGGCGATATGGTGCTAGTGCAGATTAACCAGCACAACGGGCAAACCTTTGCCAATTTCCGCAAATGGTATCCCGACGGCGAGGCTTTGAAGCCGACAAAGCAAGGCGTTACGATACCGCTGCACGTCCTTCCCGAACTGCACGAGGCATTGGGGGCATTTCTCGCCACAATCGATCCAGCAGCGCTTACCAGCCGTTAGGTGCATGCCGATAAATTGAGGGGGTGGCTTTTACGTCACTCCCCTTTTTTACCTGAAAACCAGTTGTTCCCCCCTGTGCGCTTGAACATGGGAGCGCTTTCGGGGGATTAGCCCGCTAATCCATTAGGATACCTTACAAATGACGCAATTTTATCATTGGCGGCTGGCTAACAGGGGCATTACGCCTAACGCGCACATTCCAGCCGTTTTACTGCGTTGGCATGGCCCTTGCACTTTAAGCTATAGTTATTCGTGTGCGCCTACTTAACGGGAAACAGCCATTATTGAGGCATGGCGGGGCTGGCAATCGAACGACTGCGACAAGCGATTATCTGACACTCCGACAAGCCCAAAACCTGATGGCCGCGGCACAATATGCACTGGTAATAGGCAAACCCCTAACCCGACACTTGACCATCCGACTGGAGCAGCAAGGCATAGCGGATACTGACGCAGTAAAAGCCATTGGTAGACTGATAACGCTATTGCGCGACCATGTGCGAAAAACGACAAATGGCGAAATTGCCTATATTTGGTCGCGGGAGCATGGCGCAGTTATTGGAGGCCATGTGCACATCTTGCTGCATTTACCGACTGGCTACGTCTGGAAAGGGCAACGGTTGCAACGATGGATAGAACGCATATCAGGCAAGCGCTACCGGACCGGCACAATAAAAACGACCCGTATCGGGAGAACTGCTAAAGCGCATGAGAGGAACCCAAACCTATATCTTGCAAACCTTGCGATAGTTGTGGGCTATCTTGTCAAAGGCACTTGCCCAAAGGCAGGAGCAGAGCTTGAACTTGAACGCATAAAGGCCCAAGGCCGTGTTATGGGAAAGCGCTGCGGACGGTCGCAAATTTGATTAGCGCTGATTGTTATCTTGGCACTTGGCAAAAAAGCCTATGCATCTCGGCGGCATAAGTGCCGGGAACGATAATGCTATCGGAGGCCTCCATTTCCTCTTTCGAGAACTGTTTGCCTGAGGCATCATAGGTAACCCTTAAAATACGTCTGATTTTTTGTTCGTTGCAGCTAATCTGAAGGAAAGTTTTGGACTCTCGATATGCAACTTCCTTGTTTTTTAAATGGAAGCCACGAACCCAAAATCTAATAAACGGGCTTCCCTTTTGTCTTGCATCGCGAAGGTCACCGGCCCGAACAGCAAAGTCATCCGGCTCCCCAGGTTCGTACAAATTTATCCAGATGGTTCCATCTGGCGTAACATCGAAACCGTGAGGCGAGTTGTCACGAACCCAATCATCCCAAGCGTTCGGTTCAGCGACAACTGGCGCAGAAGCTGCAAGTAAAAGGGCTACTATTTGCAATCGTAGATGGTGTAGCAACTTTGATACTCCGAAGATTGACGTGCCCCTTCTTGGGGTGCGACCAATGCCATTATTTCTGCCAGCGACCGCTCTTTTTCAGAGGTCAGGGGCGCAGGGACACGCGGCATGTAAGATGGGAGCGTTGGAGATGAAGGCGCCTGTATGATTGGCACATATGTTTCTGGCATGGGCAAATATCGAGGTGGAGGATTGGTGGTGCCCTTTTGACCTGTGTAAGGATTTACATTTCCTATTGTCGACCAGTTATCCGCTGTAGTGCCGTTGGGCGAGCTTCGCACATGCGGTTGAACATAGGTCCCGTTAGACTTGTAATACCCCTTCACTGATACCTGCGCATCGGCATTAAAGGGCGTTCCAAACATTGCTAGAGCACAAATTGATAGCCAGAATCTAAACATGTAACGCGACTTTCTTAAGCAAGCTGGATACGAGTTTATCAGCGGGCGGAAGATTACCCATAACATAAGGGATACTATCCGCAAACCGCTTTGAGGACGTCTTCTCCCACGGTGTCGGGAGTAACTGCGCCCTCTTTTTGCTCATATGCATTCCAAGTAAACGTCTCAGGTTGTCTGTCTGGATAATAGTTGGTCAGCTGAAGTAGGGCGCGCGTTCTCTCCTCACAATCGTATCGCCACCGAGATTTCTCCTCGCGCATCTTAACAGTTTTATTGCGCGAATGGTCAACCTTTTCCCAGACGGTAACCTGGTTTCCGGAGCGTCGAATTGTGTCACTGTCGTAATAGAAAACAGCGCCATTGGTATTTTTAGCCACGTATACCCAATTTGCCGCATAAGCAGGAGCAATCGGCGTCAAGGCAAGGCAAATCACACCGACAAGTGTGGCAACTCCAATGGATTTTTTCATATAACCTCCCCCTATATTCAGACGTCATATCATTGGGTTTAGCAGCGTCAACAAACCTATTTAAGAATCAGCATACCATGGCAACGCGCCGCAAAACAGTGTAAAAGCCGTCACTATGATAACAGCCAAACAGGAAGCTTTTTGCCAAGCACTGCTTGCAGGCAGAAGCCAATCCGATGCCTATCGTGATGCTTACGATACAAAGCCAAGCTCCACGGCTGGAACAATTGCCGTAAGCGCGTCGAAGCTAATGGCGGCCCCTAACATCCGCATAAGAATTGCCGAATTGCGAAAAGCCGATGCCGAAGCCGCATGCTGGTCTCGTCGTCAATCAATTGAAGCATTGAAAAGCATTGCGCTTTCGGAAGCCTCAAAACCCTCGGAACGTATTGCGGCTATTCGGGTGTTAAACACCATGTTTGATTTCAAACCGCCAAGCGAGGTCCCGAAAGCCTCGCCAACAATTTTACGCATGATTATTGACGAGGATTGGCTTTAGCGCGGAGCAAATTGGACAGCGCCATCGCAATATATGTTTTTTCAAGCCACTTTCATTTGGATGCCTTAAAACATTTTATGGGGTAATTTATGGGCCACTTTCTATTTCTTCATAATTAAATTACGTGAAATCAATAATTTCACAATCAAGTGCGGGTCATGTAGCCGCACCATTTTCCCAAAACGCACCTATTTTCAGACCACTCGGCAAGCTTATGCCGCGGTGCGCCTATCGCGCCCTTCGGCAGCGGTCGGAACAATAAAGCACCTCATTCCAATCCTTTGCCCATTTTTTGCGCCAAGCGAATGGCTTTGCGCAGGCAGCGCATATTTTTGAGGGCAAATCGCCCTTCTTGACCATTTTGGGCATTCTCTATCCAGATTGCTATTGTGCGATGAAATGTTTCGTTACATTTTTATCGCATATGCGACTATATTTTTGCGAATGACACTAAGCATTTGCTGCGCAGCATTTGTGTCGTTAATACCGCAATATGCTTAACAGCGGCTCAGGGGGATGCTGGGGGCAATTTAAAATCTCATCCCCAATAAAAACCGGGTAAACCGGGGTCGAATGAACAATAGGAGAGTGAATATGAAATTGGGAAATCATATGCTGAAGGCAGCCATGCTGTCGACAATCAGCATCGCTTCGCTGAGCGTTGGTTCAGCTGCCTTTGCACAAGACAATACACCACAGGCTAGCGACGCAGCTGATGAAAATGTCATCATCGTAACCGCTACCAAGCGCGAACAAACGCTCGAAGAAGTGCCTGTCGCCGTATCCGTAACATCGGCTGCATCCATTGAACGCGCCCAAGTTCGCGATCTGAGAGACTTGCAGACACTGGTTCCATCGCTGCGCGTTAGCCAGCTGCAAAGCTCGGCCAACACAAACTTCATCATTCGTGGCTTCGGTAACGGCGCCAACAACCCTGGTATTGAAGGTTCCGTCGGCGTATTCATCGACGGCGTTTACCGCTCGCGCTCCGCTGCAGCGATCAGCGACCTTCCCAACCTGCAACGCGTCGAAGTGTTGCGCGGTCCACAATCGACCTTGTTCGGCAAAAACGCATCTGCTGGCGTTATTTCGATTGTTACCGCTGCACCCAGCTATGAATTCGGCGGATCTGCTGAACTAAGCTATGGCAATCGTAACGCCATCGTAGCAAAGGCCGATGTGACTGGCCCAATCACGGACAATATCGCTTTCAGCCTTGCTGGCGGCGTCAACAAGGCCGATGGTTACGGCACGAACCTGACCGACGGATCAAAAACAAGTGAGCGCAACCGTTGGTATAGCCGCGCACAATTGCTGATCGAGCCTTCGGAAAGCTTCAAGCTCCGCTTGATCGCTGACTATGACAAGATTAACGAAAATTGCTGCTTCGTCGGTAATATTCAGGATGGCCCAACTGGCAATGCCATTCGCGGCATCGGCGGCAAGGTGAACTCCCGCGGCATCTTCAGCTACTCCGAATATCAGAATTTTAATTCGGAAAATGACGTCACCAATGGCGGCATCTCGATGCAAGCGGACTATGAAATGGGTTCGTTGAGCCTCACTTCCATCACTGCATATCGTGAGTCACGTGCTAAAACGAACGCCGACAGCGATTTCACCAGTGCTGATTTGATCGGCCAAAACCGTGGCGATGTCGACATCACGACAAAAACGCAGGAATTGCGTTTGGCATCGGATTTCGACGGTCCGTTCAACTTCTTGTTGGGTGCATATTATTTCGACGAAAGCATCAACAACAAGCAGGCGCTGACGCTGGGTCGGGATTTCCGCAACTATGCAAACGCCCTGACCGCCGGTGCATATGTTTCGCTCGAGCCCACCATTCGGGCCGCGGGTGGCGTTCCTTCAACTGCAGCCCCATTCGGTGGTGAAGGTCAAGGACGTTTTGAAGATTGGGATTATAAGAACAAAGCCTATTCGATCTTCGGTACGGCAGACTTGGAACTGACCGACGGCCTCGTTTTGACCGGCGGTTTCAACTACACCAAGGACAAGAAGAATATTGCCAGTGACATTCGGATTACCGACGTGTTCTCCGCAATTGATCTTGTGCAAGTCGGTGCCAATGCAGGTTTACCTGCATCACTTCCAGCAGGCTTTGTGCCGCCAGGTGGTACGGCACTTTCTGCCGGATTGTTCCCACGTATCAACAGTTGCGCCACGGTAACCAATGCGCCTGCGGCATCAACACCAAACCCAACGCGTTCGGGCACATGTAACCCGTTCCTTGGTCTTGCGGCATTACAATTCATGCCGCCATTCTTGAACATCCCGAATGCGGTTGAAGATGGCAAAACAAGCGATGGTAAGTTGACCTATTCGGTACGCTTGGCATGGGAAGCGAGTGACAATATCAACTTGTATACCAGCTATGGCACAGGGTTTAAGGCGACTTCGTGGAACATGTCGATTGACTCACGTCCATTCGCCTCGGATTTTGTCGCTGGTTCACCAGCACAAGGCGCACCGTTAACGGCATCCGCCATTCGGACGGCCGGCCTCGCCACAGCTAACCTCACCAGCGGAACGCGTTATGCGCTTCCGGAAGAGGCGTCGGTTATGGAATTCGGCGTGAAGGCAAAATGGGACAATGTTGCATTTAACCTGGCTGTTTTTGATCAAGCGATCAAAAATTTCCAAGGCAACAGCTTCATCGGTACAGGCTTCGTTCTGACCAATGCCGGTAAGCAGTCTACACGTGGTTTCGAATTTGACGGTTCAGTCAATCCGATCGACGCACTGCAATTGCGCGTCGCTACCGTCTATCTCGACTCGAAATATGACAGCTTTGTCAGATCGCAATTTGGCGACCTGAGCGGCAAGTCGGTAGGTGGCATTCCAAAGTGGTCCACAACCTTGGGCGCAACCTACACCGCGGACTTGAGCGGCGGCAAAGCGCTGGTCCTGAATACGGACTACCACTTTGAGTCAAAGACGGTCATGAACGATGATCCAGCTGCGGCACAGTATACCCGTTCGGTAAAAGATCTCGGTGCAGCGATAACACTTCGTTTGGATAGCGGTCTGCAATTCTCGCTTTGGGGTCGCAACTTGACGTCGGCGCAATACTTCACCACCATCTTCCCAAGTGTTGTGCAGTCTGGTTCGATTTCAGGCTATCCAAACCAACCACGCACTTACGGTGCTTCGGTGAAGTACAAATTCTAATATCCTGAATTTCTCAGGGAAAAAGGAGCCGGGGCAGCCATCGCTGCTCCGGCTTTTTTATGGCGCGACGCAAGCAAAGTGCAAAGATGCGCAACGCAGCAACGCTTGGTTTTATCGTTAGAAATTTAACACCGGGAAAATGGTGCCCGAGGGCGGATTTGAACCACCGACACGCGGATTTTCAATCCGCTGCTCTACCCCTGAGCTACTCGGGCTACACGGCGAAAACCGCGTGGGAGCGCAGCCTATAGAGAGGCGATACGCCTCTTGGCAAGCGCAAAATCAGTCCGCGCCGTCGGAACCGATACTATCTTCATAATCGGCCGGCGGCCCTGGCACACGATAGCCTTCATCCAACCATTTCAGTAGGTCGCGATCCTTGCATCCCTGACTACAAAAAGGCTTGGATTCAACCACTACCGGCTTACCGCAGAGCGGACATGCATTAGCTTTGCGCAACATGGATATGCCCATAGCCCGTCACTTTTTCATCCGCAACCACGACCATATCGGCGCCGGCCAGTCGGACAGCCGCCGCGCGCCATGCCGACCATCGCTCGGACTGCAGCAAAGTTGCAACTTCTGGACGCGCCGTCACGCTGCGCACGCCGAAACCGCGTGACTCGGCAACTGCACGCAACAGCCAATAAGCCTGCGTCTCGTCCGAAAGCGCCGCTATGCGCGTGCCGAATAAATGGTCAAGGATCGACGGCCTTGGCCGTGCACGCACGACTTGCATCATGCCATAGCCGTTGATGGCGGTGCGTTCGAACGGACGCGGGTCAGCTAAGGACGCGGCATCAAAGGCGTCGGCAACCTGCGTGCGCTGTGCCTTGGACTCCATCGACACAAAATCGATCAATACCATCGCGCCAACTTGATACAGGCGCAGCAGACGCGCAATTTCGGTCGCAGCGATCATATTGATTGCAAAGGCATCACCGATACCGTCAACGTCGAACACCAGCCCCGCCTTGCTGCGCTGAAAGCTTATGGTGACATCGCCGACATGTGATTGCCCCGCAATGGCGACGTCAAAGCCCTCGGCGATGGACGCATTGGTCACCGATTGACCGAGAGACGCCATACGCGCGTCCCACAGGGCATCTTTGCCCATCAGGGGCTCGCAGGCACCCTCCCGCAATATGATCTCTGGTGGCTTATGACGCCCCGGCTCAGCGATGGCTTCACGCGTAACCTCGAACATTATCCGCGCGCCTTCCGGCAGCCCCATTTTGCCGCGCAGCAAAAGTTCACTATTGTCGTCGGCTATAACATAGGCGCCCGAAGGTGTTTTGCGGTCAATTCGGCCCGCACCATATTCGCCCAAGGCCCATAAAGCATCGCGCTGGAGATGGATTTCAACGATATTTCCGTTTTCGACAAAAGCCGCGCGGCGCTCGCCCGGCGCATCATCGCGCCATATCTCAGTCAAGCGGATAGCCCGAAGCGCGCAACAAGGCGCGTGTTTCATATAAGGGCAGACCAATCACGCCTGAATGGCTGCCCGCCATCCAGTCAATCAACGCCTCTGCCCTGCCCTGAATGGCATAGCCACCGGCCTTGCCTAGCCCTTCGCCGCTATCGATATAGCTTTCAATTTCGTCTGCCGACAGACGTTTGAAGCGCACGATGCTGTCGCAAATCCGGCTGCGCATCTTGCCATTCCCGTCGATCACGGCAACCGCGCTAAGCACATGGTGGCGGCGACCGCTGAGTAGGTTTAGGAACCCGCGTTGCATGTCGGCATCGGCAGCTTGCGGTAATATCCTGCGGCCAACGGCGACGGTGGTATCACCGGCAACAACAATCTCTCCAGCATCACGTGAGACAGCAACCGCCTTCTCCTCGGCCATGCGTAGCGCATAGACACGCGGAACCTCACCCTTGCGGGGTGTCTCGTCAATATTTGGGGACGCGATGCGCGTAGGCGCTACACCTAACCGCGCGAGAAGGTCACGACGGCGCGGGCTTGATGAGGCCAATATGAGCGAAGGGTTCAGACCCAAGGTCTGTCGCCCTTATTTAAATCGGTACGTGATCCGGCCTTTGGTCAGATCATAAGGGGTAAGTTCACACAGCACTTCGTCACCCACGAGAACGCGGATACGGTTCTTGCGCATTTTTCCGGCAGTATGGCCCAAAACTTCATGGCCATTTTCAAGCTCGACGCGGAACATAGCATTGGGAAGCAATTCACGGACTGTCCCACGCATTTCGAGTAATTCTTCTTTTGCCATTCGGCCCCTTATATCTTCAAAAATCCAACGGTGCTGCGCCTGTAAACCTAATGTTTGAAAAAGGGAAGCGCTACAGTGTAATCGCCCTATTGCGACAAAATGCGGGTCAGTTTAGACGCGCGGACTTGAAAATCGCGTCAGGCTTCCGACGTAACAAGTTGTAAACTGAGTTACTCCCCATGAACATATCCCGTTTGAGTGCAATTTTGCTGGCATCGACTGCCGTTCCCGTAATGGCAATGGACGACGTCCAAAGCACGGGTGGCACCGTCGCGATTGCTAATGACGCGATTGAAGATACTGCTCAGGACACGCCTTCACGCGAAATCATTGTCACGGCAGAACGTATTAGGGGGTCGGTGGACACCGACGTCCCACCCATAGAGCAGCTGAACGAGGCTGACATCGCCTCTTTGGGCGCATCATCCTTGACCGATATTGTCGCCGCAGTCGCACCGCAGGCTAATTCCGGGCGTGGACGCGGCGGTGGCATGCCAATCATACTGCTGAACGGGCAGCGTGTTTCGGGTTTCCGTGAACTGCGTGATTTACCGCCAGAAGCCATCCGTCAGGTTCAGATTTTCCCCGAAGAAGTCGCGTTAAAATATGGTTTCCGCCCTGACCAACGGGTAATCAACTTCATCTTGAAGGATAATTTTGGCTCCTTCGCTACCGAATTTGAACGCGCTGAGCCGCAGGATGGCGGCTTTGCCCGCAATGAATTTGAAACGACGCTGACCCGTATTAGCAAAAACACCCGGTTCAATTTGGACATTAAGCTGGAACAGTCCACAGCGCTGACAGAATCCGAACGCGACCTGATATCTTCAGGTGGTTCGGTATTGGCGCGTGGCGGCAATATCAGCGGCCTTGGCGTCAATGGGACCATTTCACCTGCGTTAAACGCGCTTGCCGGCAGCAATGTCACCAAAGCAGGCGTGCCATTGGGTGTATCTAACCCAAATTTGGCGCAATTTGCCAGCACGGCAAACCGCCTAAATGACAGTAATATCGGCGATGCGCGGACATTATTGCCCCGCACCGAGCGGCTTGAGGTGAATGGCACATGGAGCAAGGCGTTTGGCCCGCAAACCATCTTGTCGCTCAACGCGAACTACGCGCTGACGGGTAACGAGTCCTTGCTCGGTTTGCCCGGCACAAGCTTTGTTTTGCCCGGCAGCAGCCCATTTTCACCCTTCGGTCAGGATGTAACGCTCAGCCGCTATTTCGACACCCCACGCCCGCTTGAACGGGACAGCGAAACGCATGTGTTCCAGACGGGTAGCACGTTCAACCATGCGCTAGGTGGATGGCGTTGGACAGTTACGGGCAATTATGCACGCACTGCAAATGACACACGCACCACGCGCAACGCCGATTTCACCGCATTACGCGCGGGCGTTTTGGCTGGAACGACGAACCCCTTTGCCGCCGATTTTGGCGCAAATCTGCTGTTCCTCGCGCCTGATCTTGCCAGCAGCCTGAACCAGAATATGGATCTGCGTAGTACATTAGCAGGGACAGCGCTCAAATTGCCCACAGGCGATGTGCAATTGACGTTCGCATCGGGCTTTACGCGCCAAATGCTCGACAGCGAAACCTGGCGTTCGGGCGTCACAACCGACATATCCTTGCGCCGGAATAATATGAACCATTCGGTCAACGCGGAATTGCCGCTGACCGGCCGCGATTTCGGCCTTGGCGCCGTGATTGGCGAATGGTCGGTCAATGGCAATATCGGCTATAGCGACCTGTCCGATTTCGGTACGCTGATGGAATATGGCGCTGGCCTGCGCTGGGCGCCTGCACGCAATCTGACCTTTCAAGCATCGATCACCGGCGATGAAAACGCGCCCGGCATCGGACAGTTGGGTAATCCCAATTTGGTTACGCCCAATGTTGCAACTTATGATTTTACGCGCGGCGAAAGTCTGTTCATCAACGTCATTACCGGTGGTAACCCTGCCCTGATCGGCGAAAAGCGCCGCGATCTGATATTGAACGCAAACTGGAACCCCGATTTCATCAAGGATTTCGCGCTTCAGTTTAGCTATTTCAAAAACAACAGCCGCAATACAACGGCCGCATTTCCTCTTTTGACGCCAGAGATTGAAGCCGCCTTCGCCAGCCGCGTCGTGCGCGATGTGAATGGCCGCTTGGTCAGCATCGATCAGCGTCCGGTGAATTTCGACCGTGAAACCTCACAGCGTATCCGCTGGGGCTTTAACCTATCGGGCAATATCGGCGCGTCCCCCGCCGCGCCGTGGCGTGGACCGGCAGGTGCTCCTCCTGCGGGTGCGGCAGGTGCTACCGGTGCGCCGCGAACAGCAAGCGGCGGTATTGGTGGTCGGGGCTTTGGTGGCGGCTTTGGCGGTGGCGGCCCACGTTTTGGCGCACCCGGCGGCGGTCAGCCCAGCCGTTGGAACATTGCCCTCTATCACACCTACCGCATAGAAGATGAAATCCTGATCCGTCCCGGCGTGCCTGTGCTCGACTTGCTCAATGGTTCAGCCACCAGCAGCAATGGTGGAGCATCGCGGCATGAGGTCGAGCTTTCGGGCGGCCTGTTTCACAAAGGTTTCGGCCTCCGTCTACAAGGGACGTATAAGAGCGGTACTACCGCCGATGGCACGGGCCTTGCCGGTAGCAATGATCTGCGGTTTAGCGACGTTGCCGCCATCAACACATTTCTGTTCGTCAACCTGGACCAACAAGCCAGCGTGATAAAGGCCGTGCCGTTGCTGAAAGGTAGCCGTATTGCATTCCGCATCGAAAATATCCTGAACGATATTGTCGATGTCCGCGACCAAAATGGTAATGTGCCGCTGGGCTATCAGCCCGGCTATATCGACCCGCGCGGCCGGGTGTTTGAATTGAGCTTCAGAAAGCGTTTCTGACCATCCGGATCAGCGCATAAAAAACCCCGCCGGAATTGCTTCCAGCGGGGTTTCTAAGCTTGATATTCTTTAGACGTTACATGGCGCCATGGGCGAGTGCAGCCAAGAGGAGCAAGGCCACGATGTTCGTGATCTTGATCATTGGGTTCACAGCAGGTCCAGCGGTGTCCTTATATGGGTCACCGACGGTGTCGCCGGTTACGGCTGCCTTATGGGCCTCCGAACCTTTGCCGCCATGGTTGCCGTCTTCAATATATTTCTTGGCATTGTCCCATGCGCCGCCACCCGATGTCATCGAGATAGCAACGAACAGACCGCCAACAATCACGCCCAGCAGAAGCGCGCCGAGAGCAGCAAAGCCCTCTGCCTGACCTGCAACGGCAGTGATGACATAATATACGGCGATTGGCGTCAATACGGGCAGCAAGGATGGGATAATCATTTCCTTAATCGCTGCCTTGGTGACCAAATCGACGGTACGTGCATAATTTGGCTTCGACTTATAGGTCATGATGCCTGGGTCGTTTGCGAACTGATCACGCACGTCCTTCACCACTTCACCCGCCGCACGGCCCACAGCCGTCATACCCATTGCCCCGAACAAATAGGGCAACAGCGCACCGAGCAGAAGCCCAACGATGACATAGGGGTTTTCAAGGCTGAAATTCACCGCAAGCTCAGGGAAATATTCCCGAAGGTCGGCGGTGTAGGAAGCGAACAGCACCAAAGCTGCCAGACCTGCCGAACCAATGGCATAGCCCTTCGTTACAGCCTTTGTCGTGTTACCTACGGCATCCAACGCATCGGTCTTTTCACGGACGCTATCGTCAAGGCCAGCCATTTCGGCAATACCACCGGCATTGTCGGTAACAGGGCCATAAGCGTCAAGCGCCACGACCATACCCGCCAAGGCCAACATCGCCGTTGCAGCAAAGGCAATGCCGATAACACCAGCCAATTGATAGGCGATGATGATACCTGCACAGATTACAATCGTTGGCATCGCAGTCGATTCAAGGCTGATTGCCAAACCTTGAATAACGTTTGTGCCGTGGCCGGTTTCCGATGCCTTGGCAATCGAACGGACCGGACGGTAATTGGTGCCTGTATAATATTCGGTGATCCAGATGATCAGGCCAGTGATGACAAGACCAAGCAACGAGCAATAGAATAATGTCCGGCCAGTAAAGCCGCCAACATCATTTGCCATGCCGCCAAGTGCGAAGTCGATGGCGAACCATATTGCCGGAACCGACAATATGGCCGTAACCAAAAAGCCCTTGTACATCGCGCCCATGATATTCTTTCCGCCGCCAAGACGGACGAAATAGGTACCGATAATCGATGTGATGACGCAAACGCCGCCAATCAACAATGGCAAGCTCATGAGGTTCATGAACAATGCAGTGTCGGTGACGCCCTGCACCAGCAACGCGATCAACACCATCGTTGCACCGACGGTTACGACATAGGTTTCGAACAAGTCAGCGGCCATACCAGCGCAATCGCCGACATTGTCGCCCACGTTGTCCGCGATAACCGCTGGGTTGCGTGGATCGTCTTCGGGAATACCAGCTTCAACCTTACCAACAAGGTCAGCGCCAACGTCAGCGGCCTTCGTAAAGATACCGCCACCCAAACGTGCGAAGATAGAGATCAGCGACGCGCCAAATGCCAATGCAACAAGCGCATCGATCACTGGGCGGCTGTTCGGAGCCATCATGGCAACGTCCGTCAGATACCAGAAGAACACGGCAATCGCGAGCAAGGCAAGACCAGCAACGAGCATGCCGGTAATCGCACCTGCGCGGAACGCCATGGTCAAACCGGCCTGAAGCCCGGTTTGCGCCGCAGCAGCCGTCCGCACATTTGCGCGCACCGAAATGTTCATTCCGATATAGCCTGCAACGCCCGAAAGCACCGCGCCAATGACGAAACCGACGGTTGGAATGACGCCCAAGAACAATGCCACTAACACCGCAACCACGACGCCTACGATAGCGATAGTCCGATATTGACGGCCTAGATAGGCTTTTGCGCCTTCTTGAATAGCCGCAGCGATTTCCTGCATTTTGTCATTGCCAGCAGGCGCACTCAGCACCTGGCGGCTGGTTACAAAACCGTACACAACGGCCAGTAACCCGCATAATATTGCGATAATTGTTAGAGACATGAAATTATCTCTCCCCTCCTGTTTTAAAAAACAACAATCGATGCCACTTCTCCTGCCGAGAAGCGCAAGCCAAGCGGCTATAAGGCGCGCTTATAAGCTATGGCAACCCTTAAAAGCCGCCTGCGTCGCCGCTAGCATCCCTGTTTGCATCATTGATGTTGATAACCAAGGGTGGGTGGCAGCTTTACCGGCGCCTCGCCATTTTTTAATGTCAGTCCGCCGCCAGCAACGACGCGACCAACCGCCGTTGCAGGCACGGCTATCGCCGCCTCCGGTGATGCGGTGAACAGCAATTGATAGTCATCGCCCCAACTTGCGGCCTGCATACGGCTTTCAAGGCTATCTGTGCGGTAGCCGATATAAAGCGGCGATAAGGGCACGCAGGCTAGATCAATTTCTATGCCATTCTGGCTGGCAGTCGCCATGCGCTCTGCATCGAGCAGCAAACCATCCGACACATCCATCATCGCGGTAACGATCGGCGCAAGTGCCTGCCCGTCGGCCAGCCGCGCAACCGGCCGGTTAAACGCATCGGCCAAAGGCCCTATTTCGTCAAAGCCCGCGTCCATAAGCTCAAATCCAGCCAATGCATCACCGAGCGTTCCCGTGACATACAAAATGTCACCAATTTGCGCGCCTGAACGTGACGGGACCGGTCGATGCGTTGCCATGCCCAAGGCCGTTAACCCAAGCGCACGCTTATCCCCGCGATTGGCCACGGTATCGCCGCCAAGCAACGCAACTTTGTAATGCGACAGCGCCTTTTCGAGGCCCATTGCAAACGCCCTGTCCCACGCATCATCGCCCAGCATGAAGCCCAGCAATACACCAATGGGCGACGCACCCTTTGCCGCCAAATCGGACAGGTTAGACGCCAACAGCTTCCACGCAACATCCGCGGGATTGGCGTTCGACCGGAAATGCACGCCCTCCGCCATCATGTCATGCGTGATAATCAACGACGCATCGCCTATGTCGACGACCGCGACATCGTCCAGCAATCCGCGCGCTGCCGGATCGATGGCAAAGCCACGCAAAAGATTGATGAAGCTGGATTCGGTGGTCATGGCGTAACGTTAACGCATTGCGAAGGCATGCAGAACCCTATTCCGGACAGCGGCGTTAGCGGGCGCGAACGTCCTTCGCGACGGCATCCAGCAAGCCATTGACGAACTTCGCGTCCTTATTGTCAAAAAACGCATGGGCGACGTCGAGATATTCATCAATGACAGTCGCCGTTGGCACATCAGGCCGCGCGATCAACTCATAAGTGCCGCAACGTAAAATCTGGAGCATCGTTTTGTCCAAACGATCCAATTTCCATTTCTCGCCCAGCTTTCCATCGACAAGCCCGTCGATTTCCGTACGCCGCGCATCCACGCCTGAAACAACATCATCGAAGAAATCGGGGTCGGCATCGGCATATTGCGCGTCTTCAATTTCCTGCCCCAAACGGTGCGAATGAAATTCATTCAAAAGCCGCGCAATGCCGATGTCTTCCATATCCATTTGATACAGCGCCTGAACCGACGCCAAACGCGCCGCCGAACGGGATTTGGACTTTGCACTGGCGTTACTGGCACTCATAATCTTTTCCTGACACTCGCCGCATGGGCGGGTAAACCTTCGGCATCAGCGAGCGTTGCCGCCGCCGGACCAATTTTGTTGATAGCATGTTGATCAAGCGCGATGAAGCTGGTCCGCTTCATGAAATCGAGCACCGACAGGCCGGACGCAAAACGCGCGCGCCGTCCGGTGGGCAATACATGATTTGGTCCGGCGACATAATCGCCAATCGCCTCAGGCGTCATGCGGCCCAAAAATACGGACCCTGCGTGACGGACAAGGCCAAACAACCGTTCGGCGCGGTCATCATCGACGGCAAGTTCCAGATGTTCCGCGGCCAACCGGTTGACCAAGGGCATTGCGGCTTCCAGATTATCGACCACAATAATCGCGCCAAAATCCGTCCAACTGGCCCGCGCAACCGCTTGTGTAGACAATGTCGCAATTTGCGTATCCACCGCCGCTGCGACTTGGTCCGCGAATGCGGCATTATCGGTGAACAATATCGACTGGCTTGTGGGATCGTGCTCGGCCTGACTTAACAGGTCGGCGGCAATCCATGCCGGGTCGTTTTGGGCATCGGCGACCACGACGATTTCTGATGGTCCTGCCACCATATCGATGCCGACCACACCATAAAGCTGCCGCTTTGCCTCGGCCACCCAAGCATTGCCGGGGCCGGTGATGACGTCGACTGGACAGATGCGTTCGGTTCCATAAGCCAAAGCCGCAATCGCCTGTGCCCCGCCGACACGCCAGATTTCGTCAACGCCCGCTACATAAGCGGCGGCCATCACGGTCTGGTTTGTTTCGCCTTTTGGTGTTGGCGTGACCATGACGATCCGTTCAACGCCCGCCACCTTGGCCGGAATAGCATTCATCAATACCGACGATGGATAGGCCGCACGACCACCCGGAACATAGACCCCCGCCGCATCGACCGCCGACCAGCGTGCGCCAAGCCGCACATTGTCGCTATCACGATAATCCCTGTCTTCGGGCAATTGCGCGGCGTGATAGGCCTCAATGCGCTTCGCCGCGAGCGTTAATGCATCGCGCAAATCTGGCTGCAGCGCGTCATAGGCCGCCTTGCACTGCGCCGCGTCAATCTGCCAACCAGCATTGTTTAGATCGAAACCGTCGAAGCGATGCGTCATTTCCGCCAGCGTCACATCGCCATGCGCACGGACGTCTTTTATGGTCTGCGCCACAGCGCTGGTCACATCGGCGTCGGACTCACGCCGGCCATTGACCAACGCATCAAATGCATCCGCAAAGCCAATGTCAGAAGAATCAAGCCGCTGCACGTGCGCCCGTCAATTCCCGGAAACGCTGGACCATTGCCGGAATAGTCCCGCTCATCATCTTATACGCCGCGCGGTTAACGATCAGCCGCGCCGACACTTCGCTAATCACAGCCGTTTCAACAAGGCCATTTTCGGCCAAGGTCTTACCCGATGACACCAAATCCACAATCCGCCCCGAAAGCCCAAGCGAAGGCGCAAGCTCCATCGCGCCATTCAACTTCACACATTCGGCCTGAATACCACGCGCATGATAATAACGGCTGGTTGTGCCGGGATATTTGGTGGCCACGCGGATATGCCCGCCAGTTACATCATCAGGAACACCCTGTGGCATCGCTACAGATATGCGGCAACGACCAATGCCTAAATCCACCGGTGCATATAGTTCCGAATAATCAAATTCGTCGATAACATCCGAACCGACAATGCCAATATGCGCCGCGCCATGGGCGACAAAGGTCGCCACATCGAACGCGCGGACGCGAATGATGCTAATCGCCGGATCGTTGGTCGCGAACAAAAGCGCACGGCTAGCCTCGTCAAAAAAGGCTGCCTCAGGCTCAATGCCCGCCGCTTTCATCAACGGCAAAGCCTCGTCGAGTATCCGTCCCTTAGGGATTGCAAAGATGATTGGTTCAGTCACAATGACCGCGCTTTACGGGGCGCGAGCGGAAAGGGCAATATGGCAGAAAATATAGGCGTCAGAGATTAGGCCAAAAACCTATCTATCGCCGCGTTCACCGCATCGGGTCGTTCCCAAATCACAAAATGCCCGCAATCCACGACAGGCGCGATGGTGACGTCTGGCACCAGCTCTTCGATGCCGTCAATATTGCTCGGCGGCAAAGCCAAGTCATCCATCGCCCATATCACTAAGGTCGGGATCATCAGCTGCGGAAATGCGCCAGAAGCAAAGGCCGGGATTTCAGCATCCTCGTCCATCGCTGGCACATATAATGCAGAGGCGCGGTACCAATTGAGCATGCCAAAACAGGTATCCCGGTCGCTCCAATCGGCCAGCAACGCGGCACGCTCCTCTGGCTCCATCGCATTTGGCTTGTCCCATTTGATCGTCTTCAACAATAGACCGGTCAGGCCCTGTTCCTGCACCAAGGCGTCATTTGCCGGATCGCGAAATGCGCGGATATATTGGCTGGATTCACGCTGGTTCATGTCCGTGATCAACAAGCGCTGAAAAATATAGGGATGCGGCGCATTGGCGATAATGGCGCGCGGCACACGCCCCGCCCAAGCGGGATTTAGCGCGCCAGCTTGCCCATTTAACGCAACGCTCCACGCAATTGCACCGCCCCAGTCATGGCCCGCAATGATGAATTGCTGCACATGCAATGCGTCGGCCAGCGCGAAGATATCCGCGGTCAACTTATCCGCCGTATAGCCATCGACCGCCTGCGGCTTTGACGTCCCGCGATAGCCACGTTGATCGGGCGCGATGCAATAAAAACGGTCGGCAAAATGCGCGATCTGGTGCCGCCATGTGCGGTGCGATTCAGGAAAGCCATGCAGGAAAATAATTGCCGGATTTTTGGGATCACCCGCCGTAAACACATCCATTTCTATGCCGGTCGATAGCGACAGGCGATGCGGAGAAAGTTCGATCATGTCATTTGCCTTATTGCTTAGCTGACCCGCTTCACGCGGATGCCTCGGCCATTCATCACCAGCAAGAAGCTGCCGAGTGCACCGCGCTTAATAACAAAGGGTTTGCCATCCTTTAAAAGCACGGCTGTTGCTTCCATTGTCTGCCAGACCCCTGCATCTTTGACGGTGAATTGATATTTGCCGGCACCTATAGATTGAACGCCCGTCAGCTGGCCTTCGACTTGTTTGAATTCTGCTTCTTGCTCTTCTTCGCTTTCGCCAAAAAACGGAATTTTTGGTAATGAAAAACCAAATAAAGACTTTTTAGTTTTGCGCACATCATCTTGATCCAGCATCACAATCTGACGATTGTCGGTGGCATCTTCCAATGCCTTGCTTGCCGTATCGAAACAGGCAAGGCGCGCGGTAGCATCGGCCACGGCCCGACAGGCCAGGATGTCGGTATAGGCCTTCGGTCGGTTCGTCTGTGTATCGGCGGCAAAAGCCGGCGAAGCGCATATAGCAGCCAAAAGAAAAGCCTGCGTTATTTTAGGCATATGTTCATCTCCTTTATGGGCCGAGTTGCTAGCATCGTGGATTAACTAAATCTCGCCGGGTGCACGTGCTTTGATTGCCAGCGCGTGGACGCGCGTTCCGGGAATATCGCCCAGCGCCTTGTTCACCATACGCTGCCGCGTCAGGCGGGAAACGCCCACAAAAGCAGCGCTTTCAATTTCGATGGTGAAGTGGGATTCGCCGGATCCATCATCGCCGCTATGGCCGTGATGTTTGGCGCTATCGTTGATAACGGCAAGGCGGGTTGGCGCAAATGCTGTTTCCAGCAGCATTTCCATTTCAACTTGTGCAGGACCTTTTTTCATGACCTGCTCTTCCCATATGGCGGGTTTTTCGCCAAGGAAAATCATGGCCTCCGACCGCTCCACTGATAGATTTCACGGCCGCGTTCACGCGTCAGGGCGGCCATGCGCCTATCCAGACTGCGGCGAAGCGGGCGAATTTCGTGCACCTGATCCCCAGGGACAGGCGCCATCGGCGAACGGCCCGGGTGATTATCAATATCTATGCCTTGACCATGTAAGGCAGTTTAACGCTGGCTATAACTGGTTTGCCGGCATGACCGCCGATGAAATTTCCATGGCGCAAAGCCCGGTGCAATTTTGGCCAAGCGAGACACGCGCCTTTCGTGCCAATGGCAATGTCGATTCGCCGCCGAAATGGGCGGACTTTAAAGACCCGCTGGATGCCATCTCCACGCGGTTCCGTTCGCGTCTGCCCAAAGAGCGCGCCGATGGGCAAATTCTATCACCGGAGGACCGCAAAGCCTTGCGGACGCTAGGGCTTGGCGAGGATGCCGACCGCCGCGCCTTACGCAGCGCCTATTCGGCGAAGGTGCGCGCTTATCATCCGGACAAAAATGGCGGCAACCGCTCTTATGAAAAGGCTTTGCAAGACGTGATTGCTGCCTATACGCACCTTAAAACTTCGCCCGCTTTCATTTGACGAGAATAACATGACGAACATTCCAAATATCCAAACCGACAGCCGCGACGCGACCATCCTCGCCGCCCCTGACAAAATGGTCAGCGTGCGCGAAGTGTTTGGCATTGATGTGGATATGGAATGCCCCGCTTTCTCTGTCGCAGACGAGCGCGTTCCGGACACCGACGAAAGCTATGTTTTTGACCCCGACACTACCCTCGCCATCCTGGCGGGCTTTGCCCATAACCGCCGCGTCATGGTGCAGGGTTATCATGGCACGGGTAAATCCACGCATATCGAACAGGTTGCGGCGCGCCTAAAATGGCCATGCATCCGCATCAACTTGGACGCGCATATCAGCCGTATCGATTTGATCGGACGCGATGCGATCGTCTTACGCGATGGGCAGCAAGTGACAGAATTCCGCGAAGGCTTATTGCCTTGGGCGCTGCAGACGCCAACGGCATTGGTGTTCGACGAATATGATGCTGGCCGTCCTGACGTCATGTTCGTTATCCAGCGCGTGTTGGAAACCGAAGGCAAGCTGACGCTGCTCGACCAAAATCGCGTCATTCGTCCCAACCCTTATTTCCGCCTGTTCGCCACCGCCAATACCGTGGGGCTGGGCGACACAAGTGGCCTGTATCATGGCACACAAGCAATTAACCAAGGCCAGATGGACCGCTGGAACATTGTCGTTGGCCTGAACTATCTGCCGGCGCAGGTTGAAAGCGAAATCGTTTTGGCCAAGGCTTCGGGTACCGACGCCGCCACTATCGCCAATATGGTGAAGGTCGCCGAAATGACTCGTCAGGGCTTCATCAATGGTGATATCTCTACGGTTATGAGTCCGCGCACGGTCATTACCTGGGCGCAGAACACCGCGATTTTCAAAAATGTCGGCTTTGCCTTCCGCCTGTCATTCCTCAACAAATGCGATGACGCGGAACGCGCCTTGGTCGCCGAATATTATCAACGCGTTTTTGGCCAAGATTTGCCGGAAAGCGTCGTTGGCAAAGCAAAATAAATACGGGCTATTTCGCCACTTCAGTTGAAGGAACGCATTATGAAACGCTTCGCACTCGCTCTCGCGCTGATGATTACTGCATCACCGGCATTTGCCGCGTTAAAACCCGGGACACGCGCAACCGATTTCACAACGCAAGCCGTGTTGGCCGGCAAGGCGGACACCTTCAACCTGAACAAGGCTTTGAAAAACGGGCCCGTGGTGCTGTATTTTTATCCCAAAGCGTTCACCTCTGGTTGCACCGTTGAGGCGCATGAATTTTCTGAGGCTGCCGATGATTTTGCTGCTTATGGCGCTTCCATTGTCGGCATGTCGGCGGATAATCTGGAGACGTTGAAGCGTTTCTCGGTCGAGGCCTGTCGGAACAAATTCATGGTCGGTATTGCGACCAAGCCCATGATCAAAAACTACAAGGTCAGCCTGCCGATGATGGGCGGCACCAACCGCACAACTTATGTCATCGCGCCCGATGGTAAGATTTTGTTCGCTTATGCGCAGCTGGGCGTGAAAGGCCATGTTTCCGGCGCACTGAACGCGGTCAAGGCATGGCATGCGGCGAATCCCAAGCGGAAATAATGCATAAATCCGCCCTCCTGCTTTTGCCATTATTGCTGTCCGGTTGCACCGTGGCCGTCAAATATGGCGATGTGTTGCACAGCAGGCTGGCGGAAAACCCACGCTGCAATCCCGCGCAGAATGACGATGCGGCGATAGCCGGAAAAGACCATTTCATTGTTACCAGCCGCCTGCCCGACTGCCGCGGCGACAATATCCTTCTTACCAACCACAGGTCGGATCGCGTGCGCTACGCCCGCTTTGCGCCACCGCAAAAGATAAAGCCTGCAAAAGGCGATGCACAAATGCGTGTGCCACTTGCATTCCAACCGGAGGATGCTTGGTGGGATAGCCTGCGTGATGCGGCGAACCTGCGTAAGGGTCGCGTGCTGATATATGTCCATGGCTATCGCGAAACTCTGCCAACTACAGCGCGCGACGCGGTGCAGATTGGTGCGATGAGCAGTTTTGACGGACCAATCATCCATTATAGCTGGCCTTCACAAGGCAATTTGCTGAGCTATGCCGTGGATGAAACCAACATGTATTGGGACCAACGCAATTTCCGCAATTTCCTGACTAAATTGGCGCGGACGGAATGGGTCAAGGAAATCATTCTTGTCTCCCACTCGCTTGGCGCACGGCTTGTTATTCCGGCGGTTGAATATGTTGATCGCACGTCGACCAACGCAGATTCGAGTAATATTTCCAATATCATATTGGCTTCGCCCGATGTGGATCGTGAAGATTTTGAACGCGATATCGCAGAAGAAGTCCTCGCCGCGCGGCGCGTCAATAATGACCGCAGGGTGACGGTCTATGCATCGCTCAAAGACCGGGCGCTGGCGGTATCGCGCGCGGTGCATGGCTATCCGCGTTTAGGATCGCCTTATTGTTTTAACCCATTTGAGGCGCAGGAGTTAAAGGCCAAGGGGCTGCCGCAACGCTGCTTTGCGACCAAAACGAAATATCAGACCGAGCCTGCCAAAACCGGCTTCACTATCATTGATACGACCGATGTGTCCGGCGGCGGCGCAGGCCATAGCGATTATTTGCGTAGCTTTGCCGTATGCAAGGATTTTGCGGCGGTTGTGAACGGTGCGCGCTCGACCGAGGACCGTGTGGCAACCAAGGACGCGCATGTATTCACGCTACGCGCGCCTGTAAAACCGTCAAAAGAAGACATTGCCTTTATGTGCAAGAGGTTGCCCGATTAATGTCCAATGAAAGCCCTCTTGAACAATTTAAACAAGTGCTAACCGGCACCGCGCGCGCGCTCGCGCATGAGCCGGAGGTGGAATTGGCCTTCACCGCTGACGCGCCGAGCCAGGCGGGCAAGAATTTCAAGGTCCCCATGCCAGGTCGCTTGCTTCCGCCCGATCAAGTGGCCGAGGCACGCGGTTTTGCCGACAGCTTTGCGTTAAAGTTGAAGCATCATAATCCGGCGCAGCATGCCGCATTGCGCCCATCCGAAGTGATTGCGGGTGCGGCCTTTGATGCGGTGGAGAATGCGCGGGTTGAGGCGCTGGGGTCGCGCAACATGGCCGGTATTGCCGCCAATCTTAGCCATGCGCTTGAACTCAAAATGCGCACCGACCCAATTGCCCGCGCCCAAGCCCCTGACGAAGTGCCTATTTCCACGGCCTTGTCGCTGATCGTGCGCGAACGGCTCACAGGCGCGCCCGTGCCTGAGGGCGCGGCCGCTGGTGTCGATATGCTGCGCGGCTGGATTGAAGAAAATGCCGGTAGCGATTTGGATTCGCTTGCGATAGCGCTCGACGACCAAAGCGCCTTTGCCAAGCTGACGCAGTCCATGCTGGAGCATCTGAACCTCACCGAAGGTGATATCGATCCGTCCGATGCCGATGAAGGCGGCGATGATGCCGAAGATGCCCAAGACCAAGACGGCGATAGCGAGGACGATGGCGATGGTGAAGCTGGCCAAGCCGAAGCCCGCGCCGAGCCGCAGCAGGGCGAAGGCGAAGAGACTGACGCCGATTATGACGGCGAAGACATGGATGACCAAGACGGTGCCGACGGCGAAATGGGCGATGACGGCATGCAACCCGTCACCCCGCAACGCCGCAATTGGGACCATTTGCCGCAGAGCGACTATAAAATCTGGTCGACCAAATATGACGAGACGATCACCGCGACCGAGCTTGCCGACGAAGAGGAACTGAACCGGCTACGCGCCTATCTGGATCAGCAATTATCGAACTTGCAATCGGTGGTGACAAAGCTTGCCAACCGCTTGCAACGCCGTCTGATGGCGCAGCAAAACCGCAGTTGGGATTTCGACCAAGAAGAAGGCATGATTGACGCCGCACGGCTCGCGCGCATCGTCGTGTCGCCGGGCAGTTCACTGTCCTACAAGGTCGAACGCGAAACCGATTTCCGCGATACCGTGGTAACCTTGCTCATCGACAATTCAGGCTCCATGCGCGGGCGGCCTATCAGCATTGCAGCGATCAGTGCCGACATATTGGCGCGCACCTTGGAACGCTGCGGCGTCAAAACCGAAATATTGGGCTTCACCACCCGCGCGTGGAAAGGCGGACAAGCGCGTGAGGACTGGCTCGCCGCCGGACGTCAGCCCATGCCCGGTCGCCTGAACGATCTACGCCATATTCTTTACAAAAAAGCCGACGAGCCATGGCGGCATGCCAAACGTAATCTGGGCCTGATGATGCGCGAAGGGCTGCTGAAGGAAAATATCGACGGCGAAGCTTTGCTCTGGGCACATAACCGCCTGATCGCCCGCGCCGAAGACCGCCGTATATTGATGGTTATTTCGGACGGCGCGCCGGTTGACGACAGCACTTTGTCGGTCAACCATGGCGGCTATCTGGAGCAACATTTGCGCAAGGTTATCGAAATGATCGAAACGCGCAGCCCCGTGCAACTGGTCGCCATCGGCATCGGCCATGACGTGACGCGTTACTATAAACGCGCGGTCACAATCATGGACGTTGAACAGCTTGGCGGGACGATGATTGAACAATTGGCCGGATTGTTTGACGAGGAATAAGCTTGTCTTTCCCACGCCGCAGAATATAATTTAATCAAACGATTAAACCTGCGGGGAATTATAGATGAACGTTACCGAAGCCGTCACCTCACGGCGCTCTGTCCGACAATTTCTGGATACACCCGTCGACAAGGCGATCCTCGAACGCGTGCTCGTAAAGGCGCAGCGTGCACCCTCGGGCGGCAATACGCAGCCTTGGAATGCAGTCATCCTCACAGGCGCACCATTGGCCGATTTGACCGCCAAGATAAAAGCCAAAGTCGCAACGGCGCCTATGGGCGATGGCCATGAATATGACATCTATCCCAAGGACTTAGAAGGCCGTTACGAAGAACAACGCCGCGGCATTGGCAAGGCGATGTTCGACTCGCTCGGTCTCGCCCGCGAAGACGGCGCTGGCCGCCTCGCACAAGTGGTAAAAAACTGGGACAGCTTTGGCGCGCCGGTGCAGCTGTTCACCTACACCCGCAAATATATGGGTCCACCTCAATGGTCGGACATGGGCATGTGGTTACAAACCGTCATGCTGTTGCTGCGTGAAGAGGGCCTCGACAGTTGCGCGCAGGAGATCTGGGCCATGTACGGCACGACGATGCGCGCCTTGTTGAACATTGACGATGACCATATCTTCTTCTGCGGCATGGCCATTGGCTATCGTGATGCAGAAGCCGCGGTGAACAACTTTACCGTGCCCCGCGTAGAGATTGAACAGGCGATACGCTGGGACGGGTTTTAAAAAACGCCAAACCGTCGCCCCAGCGCAGGCTGGGGCCCATCACGCCTATCGATTTATCCAAACACACGAGATAGGCACCAGCCTACGCTGGTGCGACGCGCACTTTGCTTAGACGCATTCCACCCAACCCGCGTCAGGTGACGAGGTTCTTGACCTCCGCATCCATTTCCACCATCGCCAAACCATGTCTGAGCTTAAACTCTTCAACAGCCTGACCCGGCAACTGGAAACCTTCACCCCCGTGCATGCAGGCGAAGCGCGCGTCTATACCTGCGGGCCGACGGTGTATAATTACCCGCATATCGGCAATATGCGCGCTTATGTCTTTGCCGACACGTTGGGCCGCGTTCTGTCGTACAAGGGCTATAAGCTGACCCATGTCATCAACATTACCGATGTTGGCCATTTGACCGACGATGCCGATGCGGGCGAAGACAAGATGGAGAAAATGGCCGCGGAGAAAGCGCAGTCCATTTGGGACATCGCCCGCCATTATACCGAGGCGTATTGGGAAGACATTAAGGCGCTGAACATTCGGCAGCCCGCGCATTGGTCCATCGCCACCGATTATGTGCCGGCGATGATCGATTATGCCCAAAGCATCGCCGAAAAGCATTGTTATGAACTCGAAAGCGGCCTCTATTTCGACACCTCCACCGTTGCCCATTATGGCGCATTGGCGCGTGCCAAGACCGAAGAGGGCGAAGGCCGTATCGAAGAGGTAGATGGCAAACGCCATGCGGCAGACTTTGCCATTTGGCGCAAGACACCCGCGGGCGAAACACGGCAGATGGAGTGGGATAGCCCATGGGGCAAAGGCGCACCGGGCTGGCATCTCGAATGCTCGGTTATGTCAGAGGCGCTGCTTGGTCTGCCGTTCGATATCCACACCGGTGGCATCGACCATCGCGAGATCCACCACCCCAATGAAATCGCGCAGAACCAAGCGCGCTGCGGCAGCGACCATAGCGGCGCGCATTTTTGGATGCACAACAACTTCCTGATCGAACGCAGCGGCAAGATGAGCAAATCATCGGGCGAATTTTTGCGCGTGCAATTGCTCATCGACAAAGGCTTTCACCCCCTCGCCTACCGCTTAATGTGCCTGCAAGCGCATTATCGCAGCGAGCTGGAGTTTTCGTGGGAAGGTTTGCAGGCGGCGTTTGTGCGGCTGAAGCGGATGGTGATGGGGGTAACCAACCTCAAGGCCCGTTATGCTGATACCCAAATCGGTGAGGCGGATACATGGACCCTGAAACAAGTTCAGGGTGACGTTGCGCAAGTGATTATGGCTTCGATCAATGATTTCAACGCAGCAATAGTCGACGACCTTAACACTGCCATCGCTATCACCGCGATGGAAACCATCATCGGCCTCAAAAAGGTCGACGTCGCACAACAACTTGCGGCCATCGCCGACATGGACACGGTCCTCGGCCTAAACCTGATGAGCCTTACCCGCGCCGACCTACGCGTCCGGCCCAAAGCCGCCACTATCACCGAAGAAGATATCGAAACCGCCCTCACCGCCCGCAAAGAGGCCCGCGCCGCCAAGGACTTTGCCAAGTCCGATGCGATCCGCGACGACCTTATCGCCAAGGGCGTTGAAGTGATGGACGGCGACCCATTGGGTTGGGATTGGAAGCTCGACATATGATGCTGAAAATTGCCTGGCTCGTCCTTGCGGCTATCCACGCGCTACCCGCGCTGGCGTTGTTCCGTCCGGCGATGATAGGGCAACTCTACCGCGTGGCGAACGACAACCCCTTATTCCTGTTGCTGCATCATCGCGCTGCACTGTTCCTCGTTATCTTCTTACTCGCTGTCTGGGCTGCATTTGACCCTGCGAGCCGCCGCGTGGCGAGCATTGGCGTCGGCGTCAGCATGATTTCCTTCTTGATACTCTATTGGTCTGCAGGTTCCCCACCCGCATTAAAAACCATTGCTATGACCGATCTTATCGGCATCCCGTTTCTCATCTTTGTGACTTGGAAGGCTTTTGCCGCATGACCAAAACGAAACTCGTAATGTCGGGCCTTGTGCGTCCGCTGATTGAACCGCGCTTACCCGACTGGATTGAACCGCATTTCTTCATGTCGAAGGAAGAAGCGCTAGAGCTAGCGCCGCAGGCGGAGATCGGCTGGTTCGACATGTATGACAAAAGCGACATGGCCACGGTCATTGGTGCCGCCACCCAGATGAAATGGTTGAACAGCATTTATGCCGGCGTCGACGGCATGCCTTTGGCACAGCTAAAGGCGCAAGGCTGTGTCGTCACCAACGGCGCGGGCATCAACGCCATCACCATCGCAGAATATGTCGTGATGGGCATGCTGACCGTCGCCAAAAACTATCGCGAAGTCGTGCGCGCGCAAGAGCGCCGTGAATGGTTGCTAGATTCGCCCGGCAAGGTTGAGCTGGCAGGGTCCAAAGCGTTGCTGCTCGGCTATGGCGCGATTGGCAAGCTGATTGCAGAACGACTGAAACCCTTTGGCGTCGATGTGACCGTGGTGCGCCGCTCGGCGGGGCCAAATACCCTGACGCCTGACCAATGGCGCGCGCAGTTGGGCGAATATGACTGGGTCATCCTCGCCGTGCCCGCGACGCCGGAAACCGACAATATGATTGGCGCAGCTGAGCTTGCGGCAATGAAACCAAGCGCGACACTCATCAACATCGCACGCGGATCAGTGGTCGATCAGGATGCTTTGGTGGCTGCATTGCAAGCCAAGCACATCGCCAACGCATTTCTAGACGTCACCACGCCGGAGCCATTGCCCGCGGACCATGTGCTTTGGACGCTGGATAACGCGCATGTCACGATGCATTTGTCGGGCCGCGCACAGGACAAGATGTTCGTTCGCTCGGCGCAGCGCTTCTTTGAAAATCTCGAACGCTATCGCAAGGGAGAAGCGCTGGAGCCAATGGTTAACCTCGATTTGGGATATTGAAAATGCCAAACCCCGCAGAAATCTGGCACACCGTTGCCCTTTCCCGCGATGCAAAGGCGATTTCCGCCGTCCTGCATGATGATTGTGTTTTCGAAAGCCCAGTTGTGCACTCCCCCCAAATGGGCAAGGCAATCACCGCCAAATATCTCGCCGCGGCGGGGCACACTTTGGGCAATGCGGAATTCAAATATGTCGGCGAATGGCACCGTGAGAATAGCGCAATCTTGGAATTTCAGACCGTCATCGACGGCATCGCAATCAATGGCATCGACATGATTACGTGCGATAATGACGGCCTGATCACCCATTTCAAGGTCATGGTCCGGCCGTTAAAGGGCATGAACATGCTGCACCAGAAAATGGGCGAAATGCTGCAGCAAATGACAGGCTGATTTTCTAACCGCACCGCACAAAAAAAGGCCGGAAGGTTTCCCCTCCGGCCCATTTTGTTTCAGCGCGCGCTGAGGGTTTGGACTTAGAAGTCCATACCGCCCATACCGCCCATGCCGCCCATGCCACCTGGCATGCCGCCGGCGCCCGCAGGCTTGTCTTCTGGCGCATCGGAGATAGCCGCTTCAGTGGTGATCAACAGACCAGCAACCGATGCCGCATCTTGCAACGCCGTACGCACAACCTTGGTTGGGTCGATAACGCCCGAAACCACGAGGTTTTCATACACATCGGTTGATGCGTTGAAGCCCATGGTTTCGTCATTTTCGCGCAACAAGTTACCCGAAACAACCGCGCCGTCATATCCGGCGTTGGCTGCGATTTGACGCAATGGAGCGACAATCGCCTTACGGATGATGTCGACACCGCGTGTCTGGTCATCATTGGCGCCCTTGAGACCTTCGAGAGCCTTGGTAGCATAGAGAAGTGCTGTACCGCCGCCGGGGACGATGCCTTCTTCAACGGCTGCGCGGGTTGCGTGCAGCGCGTCGTCAACGCGGTCCTTGCGCTCTTTCACTTCAACTTCGGTCGAACCACCGACCTTGATCACGGCAACACCGCCGGCGAGTTTCGCCAAACGCTCTTGCAGCTTTTCACGGTCATAATCGCTGGTCGTGTTTTCGATTTGCGCACGGATCGCTTCTACGCGGCCCTTGATCGCATCGGTTTCGCCAGCACCGTCGACGATGATGGTGTTGTCCTTGTCGATGGTGACGCGCTTGGCTTGGCCGAGCATGCCCAAGGTGACGGTTTCAAGCTTGATGCCCAGATCTTCGCTGATCATTTCACCCTTGGTGAGGATCGCGATATCTTCCAACATCGCCTTGCGACGATCGCCAAAGCCTGGTGCCTTCACCGCAGCAATCTTCAAGCCGCCACGCAGCTTGTTGACAACCAAAGTTGCAAGCGCTTCGCCTTCAACGTCTTCAGCGATGATCAGCAATGGACGGCCCGACTGCACCACAGCTTCAAGGATTGGCAACATGGCTTGCAAGTTGCCGAGCTTCTTTTCGTGGATCAGGATATATGGGTTGTCCAACTCGACCGACATCTTCTCGGTGTTGGTGATGAAATAGGGCGACAGATAGCCACGGTCGAACTGCATACCTTCGACAACTTCGAGCTCGCTTTCACGACCTTTAGCTTCTTCGACGGTGATAACGCCTTCTTTGCCGACCTTCTCCATGGCGTCTGCAATCATCTTACCGATTTCAGCTTCACCATTGGCAGAAATTGTGCCGACCTGTGCGATTTCCGCAGAACCCGCTACTGGCTTTGAACGCTTAACAAGATCAGCGACAACCGTGTTTACGGCTGTGTCGATACCGCGCTTCAGGTCCATTGGGTTCATACCCGCTGCAACCGACTTCATGCCTTCGCGAACGATCGCTTGTGCAAGAACGGTGGCAGTGGTCGTGCCGTCACCAGCAGCGTCATTGGCCTTGCTGGCCACTTCGCGCAGCATCTGCGCACCCATATTTTCGAACTTGTCCTTCAGTTCGATTTCCTTGGCGACGGTAACGCCGTCCTTGGTGATGCGAGGTGCGCCGAAGCTTTTGTCGATGACAACATTGCGTCCCTTTGGACCCAAAGTTACCTTCACCGCATCGGCGAGGATGTCTACGCCGCGCAGGATGCGTTCACGCGCATCGCGGCCGAATTTCACGTCTTTAGCAGCCATGATATTTTTCCTTTAGTTTGAACTCTATTTTTCAAAGCCGTCATGCTGAATTTGTTTCAGTATCTATTCAGACCCTGAAGCAGGTTCAGGGTGACGGAGTTTGCGATGACTTAGGAAACGATACCCAAGATATCCGATTCCTTCATGATCAACAGGTCTTCACCGTCGATCTTGACTTCAGTGCCCGACCATTTGCCGAACAAAATCTTGTCACCAGCCTTAACGTCGAGCGCGGTTACCGTGCCGTCGTCAGCGCGCGTGCCTGTGCCAACCGAGACGACTTCGCCTTCTTGTGGCTTTTCCTGAGCTGTATCAGGGATGATGATCCCGCCAGCGGTTTTTGCTTCGGCCTCGACCCGACGGACGAGAACGCGATCATGCAATGGACGAAATGCCATGTTGAACTATCCTTTTTTCTGTTTCGCCATCCCGCCACTCCTGCATGAAGCAGAGGACGGCAATGAATATACATTAGCACTCATACAGGACGAGTGCTAACGGAGCCCAGATAGGGTCTTTTTGTGACACGTCAAGGACTCGGGCGGCGAATTTTTGTGCGTTTTGCTATTTGAAAATTTGTCACCCCCAACTTGATTGGGGGTCCATGGCTTGCGCTATGGTTTGATCGGAACAATTCAGTCCATCAAGCCCCGCGTTCACGAGAATTCTCAGCAAGGATTCATTGCCGCAAATGCCACCATTACTCCGGCAAATTGAGATCTTTACTTTTTGTTGTGATGGCAGGAGTTCGATGACGTTCCAATTCGTAAGCACGTTCGTCAGCTTTTTCTGCCAACCAATTTGCAAATACGCGAAAAATTATAATAGCAAAGCCGGTGCTGATCAGCATCCAGAAATTTGACCAATCACCATGCACTAGCGCGGCAAATATTGCGACGGGCACGACCCCGATACCCATCAGGACCAAGCCAATGATCACGCCAAACATACCCCAAACTGAATAGGTGTATGCCATGCCCCAAAGCCATAGAATTGCGCTGAATGCTGAGGAAGCTACCATAAATCCAACCGCCGAAAAACCTCTGGTTGGAGGAAGAAGCGATAGAGGCAACAGGATTACGATTGAGCAAATAAGCGTGATCGAAAAAACGGGAAAGGTCCATTTCAAAACCCAAACGCTGAATTCAGCTGCCCCGGTCAGCAACCCAACGCCAATTGCAGCGATACCAATCAAAGCCGCAAACCCAAGGACGACCGACCCAACTTCCTTAATTCTGCCAGTAACGCTCATAAATCCCCCCTTGTCACGCAGGGTACTATAGGACTTAAGTCTGTCAACTCTAACTGTAAGTAAATTAACGTTATATTTAGTGCGTTTAATGAATTAGCCTAATTAGTACGCGCCGGCAAGCCTGCCGCCCGCAATGCCGCATGCGCATCGGCGATGCTATAATGCCCGAAATGGAATATCGATGCCGCCAAAACGGCGCTGGCATGGCCTTCACGGACGCCATCTACCAGATGGTCGAGATTGCCCACACCGCCGCTCGCGACAACCGGAATATTGACCGCATCGGCAATTGCGCGGGTGAGCGCAAGGTCATAGCCGTCGCGCGTGCCATCGCGATCCATGCTCGTCACCAATAATTCGCCTGCGCCTAATGTGGCGAGCCGGACGGCATGTTCGAGCGCATCAATACCGGTTGGATTGCGACCGCCATGGGTGAATATTTCCCAGCGATCGCCCGTCCGCCGCGCATCCACCGACGCCACCACGCATTGGCTACCGAAACGGGCGGCGATGTCGGCGACTACCTCTGGCCGCGCCACCGCGGCACTGTTGACCGCGACCTTGTCGGCCCCGGCCAGCAACAAGGCGCGCGCATCCTCGGCGCTGCGCACGCCGCCACCGACGGTCAACGGCATGAAGCACACTTCTGCGGTGCGCCGCACGACGTCGATGATTGTGCCGCGCCCCTCATGGCTTGCGCCGATATCCAAAAAGCACAGCTCATCCGCACCGGCCGCATCATAAGCTTGCGCTTGCTCCACCGGATCCCCCGCATCACGCAGGTCGACAAAGTTCACGCCCTTGACCACGCGGCCATTGGAGACGTCGAGACAGGGAATGACGCGAACGCGGACGGTCACGCGCGTTCCGCCGCCTTGATCGCGGTCGCTAGGTCCAACCGTCCGTCATAAATCGCACGGCCCGTAATCACGCCTTCAATGCCGTCCTTGGCATGCCGCGCGAGACTGTGAATGTCTTCAATGCCCTTCACGCCGCCGCTTGCAATGACTGGAATATTCACCCGCCGCGCCAAATCAACCGTGGCGTCGATATTGCATCCGGTCAGCATTCCATCGCGGCCGACATCGGTGAATAGGATGGACGCAACGCCCGCATCTTCAAACCGGCGTGCCAGATCGATTACGGGCATGTCGGATTTTTCGGCCCAGCCCTCGGTTGCGACAAATCCATCGCGCGCGTCGACGGCAACGACGATGCCATCTGTAAATTCGTGTGCCATGTCCTTCACAAACTGCGGGTCTTTCAGGGCAGCCGTGCCAATCACCAACCGCGCCACGCCCATGTCGAACCAACGCTCCACCGTCTGCGTATTGCGGATGCCGCCCCCCAATTGGATATAGCCGGGGAAATTTTCGATAATCCCTTCCACCGCCTCGGCATTTTCAGGGCGTCCGGCAAAGGCACCGTCGAGATCAACCACATGCAGAAATTGCGCGCCTTGTTCGGCAAACAGCATCGCCTGCGCCGCGGGATCGTCAGCATAAACCGTCGCGCGGTTCATATCGCCCTCGGCCAAGCGCACCACTTCGCCGCCCTTTAGATCTATCGCAGGGAAGACAATCACGGCATCCACTCCAAAAAGCGTTTGAGGAATGCAATGCCATACGTCTGGCTCTTTTCCGGATGGAATTGCACGCCCATGACATTATCACGGCCAACCGCCGCAACCAGTGCCCCACCATGGTCGGTGGTCGCCAGCACATCTGCCGTATCTGCGACATCAAAATGATAGCCATGGAGGAAATAGGCTTCGCCGCGCTCTATCAAAGCTGCGCCCTCATGGGGCCGCACATCATTCCAGCCCATATGCGGGATTTTCAGGTCCGTCGCTGGTGCAATCGCCCGCACCGTGCCGGCAATCCAACCCAGGCCGCTTGTGCTGCCATGCTCCACACCTTGATCGGCAAGCAACTGCATCCCGACGCAAATGCCCAGAAATGGCGCCGCTTCCACGCGCACGCGCTGCTCCATAGCGGCGGTCATGCCGTCAATCGCGGATAGGGCCTCCATACAATGCGCAAAAGCGCCGACGCCGGGCAGAACGATCCGCTCGGCCTTGGCAACAATATCCGGATCCGCAGTGACGCGAATGTCGCCTGCCCCCGCCGCCTTCAACGCATTATGCACCGAATGCAGATTGCCCGCGCCATAATCAATCAGCGCAAGTGACACGGCCTACAACGTGCCTTTAGTCGACGGAATCGCATCGGCCTTGCGCGGGTCAATCTCAACCGCTTGCCGCAAGGCGCGGGCCAAAGCCTTATAACAGCTTTCCACAATATGGTGATTGTTCGAGCCATATAGATTTTCGATATGCAAGGTAATGCCTGCGCTGGTCGCGAAGCTGTGGAACCAATGTTCAATCAACTCGGTATCCCATTCGCCCAAGCGTGGCATGCCAAGCGACACTTTCCACACAAAATAAGGCCGCCCCGAAATATCGAGCGCACAACGCGTCAGGGTTTCATCCATCGGCGCATAAGCGGTGCCATAACGGGTAATACCGCGCTTATCGCTTAATGCCTGCAACACCGCCTCGCCAATCGCGATGCCCGTATCTTCGGTGGTATGATGTTGGTCGATATGCAGATCGCCTATCGCCTTCACCTTCAAATCGATAAGTGAATGACGCGACAATTGCTCCAGCATATGGTCCAAAAAGCCAATGCCTGTGGACACGTCATATACACCACTGCCGTCGAGGTTGACCTCAACATCAATGGACGTTTCATTCGTCTTACGACTGATAGAGCCTGTACGCATGGCCGCCGCTATAACCGCAATAGCGTATTTGGCAAGTTTGCTTAGGGCAATAAGCGTCTTGATTTCGGGGTGCTTGCGGTCCACCTAGATCTTATGACCGAAGAGCATATTGATAGCCTGATTCCTTATGATGATGTTGTTCAAGAGGCATTGCGCGCCGTGGTGGCCCGTGTGCTCGGCGATGTCGCCCGCGATGGCCTGCCTGGCGATCATCATTTCTACATCACTTTTAAAACGCAAGCCGCAGGCGTTTCTATTCCGCAACATCTGCATGAACGCTTCCCCGATGAGATGACCATTGTGCTCCAGCACAAATATTGGGACCTGAAGGTGGAGGCAGAGCATTTTGAAGTTGGCCTGTCGTTTAGCCAAATTCCGTCGCATCTGTTCATCCCTTATTCCGCAATCACCGCCTTTGTGGACCCTGCCGTCGACTTTGCGCTGCAATTCCATGTGGACGCAGGCGAAGGCGCGCCCGAACAGCATGAAGAAGCCGGTAATGATGGCCCCTCGGTCGTCGTCGAGGATGGCTCCAACGTTGTCAGCGTGGATTTCGGACGCAAGAAGTGACGGGGGAAACCCGCACGGAAACAGACAGTTTTGGACCCATTGAGGTCCCATCGAGCGCTTATTGGGGCGCGCAGACGCAGCGCAGCATCACCAACTTCCCATTCCCAGCGCATGAACGCATGCCGATGGGGATACTGCATGCGCTGGCATTGGTCAAACAAGCCGCATCGCGGGTGAACCGCAAATATGGGTTGGATGCAGCACTGGCAGACGCGATTGAAGCAGCCGCTGCCGAAGTGGTGGCCGGAAAGCATGACGATCAATTTCCGCTGACCATCTGGCAAACCGGCAGCGGTACGCAATCAAATATGAACGTGAATGAGGTTATCGCCGGGATTGCCAATGAAGCATTGACCGGAAAGCGTGGCGGCAAATCGCCCGTGCATCCCAATGACCATGTGAATATGAGCCAATCGTCCAACGACAGCTTTCCCACCGCGATGCATGTGGCCATCGCATTGGCAGCACGTGATCAATTATTAACAGCGGTACGGGGATTGGCAGCGGCTTTCGCCGTCCATAGCGAAAATTGGGCCAATATCGTCAAGATCGGGCGCACACATCTACAGGATGCGACGCCGTTGACATTGGGGCAGGAATTTTCGGCCTATGTCGCGATGCTTGGTGACAGCGCAGAACGCATTGTCGGCATATGGCCGCGACTTTCGCGATTGGCCCAAGGTGGCACGGCGGTTGGCACCGGCCTCAACGCACCGCAAAATTTCGGCACCGATTTCTGCACGGAACTCGCCACCCTGACTGGCGGCGTGCCTTGGGTCAGCGCACCAAACAAATTTGAAGCTTTGGCGTCGCACGACACGTTGGTCGAAATGTCCGCCATCTTGAATACGCTTGCTGTTAGCCTCACCAAAATCGCCAATGACATTCGTTTGCTTGGCTCTGGTCCACGCTCTGGACTTGGCGAACTGCATTTGCCGGAGAATGAGCCCGGCAGCTCGATCATGCCCGGCAAGGTCAACCCGACACAGTGCGAAATGCTGACGATGGTGGCCGCACAAGTTATCGGCAATCATCAAGCCGTCACGATTGGCGGACTGCAGGGGCATTTGCAGCTGAATGTCTTTAAGCCGTTGATCGGCGCAAATGTCGTGCGTTCAATCGAATTGCTGAGCATAGGCATGGACAGCTTTACCAAAAATTGTGTCGTGGGCCTACAACCCGACCGCGTGCGGATCGCGGATCTGGTCGACCGATCGCTCATGCTCGTCACCGCGCTCGCGCCGATTATCGGTTATGACAATGCCGCGAAAATCGCCAAGCAGGCGCATCGCGACGGAACCACATTGCGCGAAGCCGCCTTGGCATCCGGACTGGTTGACGCAGCCACCTTCGATACCCATGTTAGAGCAGAGGACATGGTTTAAGTTGTGCGTTTCACGGTCGCCTTTAAAAGGAGTATGACATGCTAAAATCCATCGCAGGGGCCGTTATTGGCGAAGTCATCGGGCGTAAGCGCGGCCATGGCTTGTTGGGTGCAGGCATTGGCCTGGTGGCCACACGCGTGGCGACCCGCTCGATTCCGGGACTTTTGCTGGTCGGCGGCGCAATTGTTGCCAAAAGCATATATGACAAACGCAAAGAGCGCGCCGACGTCTAACGCGCTTTCGCCGTCAATACATAACGCTTCCCTCTTGACGCCGCCCTGCCCTTTCGCGCAAGTGCGTCTATGGCCCATAACGACCCGCACAAGCCGCATGAATTGGAACGCCGCGGCCTCCTCTTCGTCCTTTCGTCGCCCTCCGGCGCTGGCAAATCGACGCTTTCGCGTATGTTGCTTGATGCAGACGACAAAATTGCCTTGTCGGTCTCTTACACCACCCGCCCGCCGCGCCCCGGCGAGATTGAAGGCGTGCATTATCATTTCACCGATGTCGCCACCTTCAAGCAAATGGCCGCAGATGGCGAGTTTTTGGAATGGGCGCATGTCTTTGGCAACCGTTACGGCACGCCCAAAGGCCCCGTTGAGGAAAAGCTTGCGGCGGGTTGCGATGTCCTGTTCGACATCGACTGGCAAGGCGCGCAGCAATTATATCAAGAGGCCGGACCAGACGTCGTCCGCGTGTTTATCTTGCCGCCATCAATCGAAGAACTCGAACGTCGCCTGCACAGCCGCGCGCAAGACAGTGACGCCGTGATTACCGACAGAATGAGCCGCGCAAAGTCCGAAATCGGACATTGGGACGGCTATGACTATGTCCTCATCAACGATGATGTGCAGGGATGTTTTGAAAAAGTGCAGCAGATCCTCGCCGCCGAACGGATGAAAAGGCGTCGGCAAAAGGGTCTGATTGGCTTTGTCCGCGATCTTGCCGCGACTTAAAGGTCGCTACTTACGCCAATCCCGCCAGCAGCAGGGTCAATCCGCCCAACCCAAGCGACAAATGCCATCGCAGCTTCATCCAGCCCACAGGCAAAGCGCAATGCGCGCCCAGCCAGCGGTCCCCCAAGGGCGATAGCAGCAGGAAAAACCCAAGCCACGCCAAGGACGGGCCGGGCCAATTCAGGCCCCATATCCACGGCACATAGGTTGCGAGCGCCAGCAAGCTAGGCGCAACCGCAAGCGCGAATATGCCATTGGCCGACGCGTCATGTGTGCGCGTGGTAACGCCAATCGCCCACCACATGCCGCCGATGAAGCTGAAGATAAAGGCGGCATAGCCATACGCCAAAGCAAGGCCAGTCCATTGATATTCGGAACCGGAAACCACCATCGCGGCGGCAATGACCTGCGGCAATAATCCGGCATAGCCCGCGATAAAGGCAGCCTTTGGAATAGGGCGCAGGGTAAAAATCGGACTGTCTGCCATATCTGTGTTCCTTAGTTGCAACGCAGCATTACCCGCGAGGATAAGCGCCTGCGAGATAGGCTTTCCCCTATATTTCGGGCGTCAGCAGGTCGAGAAAGCGCGCGGCCGCCATAAATTCGCGGGCGCGATCGTCGCGGTTTTTTTGCGCCCAATGGTCGGCGCCCCATAATTCTTCCTGCCAAAGCTCATCCAAGCAGGCGGCGTTCCAAATGTCTTCAGGCGTCGCAGCGCGTTCAACGACAGCTAAGGTCGCAATCAGCGACCCGGACAAATGCGCAAGCTTCGCCATCGCCGCCAGCTCAAATGCGCCACGGGCCGCAACCACCCCGCGCATTACTTCCAGCGTTGCCGCGGGTTGCGGCTGATGCATGATGCCTTCGACAATCACGAAACTAATGTCATAGCGCCCCTGCGCCCACTGCAGCCAGCGGTCCCAAATCTCGGCCTGCCGGTCGGCAAGCGCCTCACCTGTTGCGGCGCGATAACAAAAAAGATCAGTCTCACCATAAGCGGCGATGGCGGCGGCAAAGCCCGCATGATCCGGCGCAATGCGGTCAATGGCGGCATTGGCAAAGCCGGTCACCGGCATCAAAGCTGGGTTCAGCGTTTTTTCCACCGCGTCCCACTCGGCCACCACCGCGTCGGCCATTTTCTGCGTCGGCAGCGCGAGCGCATTGCCCGTAGGCGTCTTTACCGGACGCCCGTCGAGCCGGACGGCTTGGCCCATTGTTGTGGGTTCAAGCGTAACCTCTTTCCAAAATCGCCTCATAGATCGGGCTTACTTTTCCATCTTTTGGACAAATATACAGGCAGAAGGAGGAAATTGAGCATGCCGACGGCAAACAACAGATATCCTGCAGCCTTGGGTATTCCCAATGCCTCCCGCGCGATGGCGGCGAGGCCCACGACCAGCATGATGGCGCCTATAATCCGGCACAGATTAATAACCAAAAAGCGATATTGTGCCTGCATTTCGGCGCGGGCTTTGTCATCGATTGGCGTCATGCAAAATCCTTTAAATAGGCCTTCAGATCGTCGATGCTTTCGGCGATATAGTCTGCCCCTGCTGCGCGCAACTCCGCAACATCATGATAGCCCCAATTGACGCCTACGGTCCGCGTTCCGGCCGCACGGCCCATATGAATGTCATACACCGTATCGCCAATAACCACCGCATCGCTTGCGTCGGCGCCGGCATCGGCCAATGCCTGATACACCATCGACGGGTGCGGTTTGGACGGATGACGGTCGGCGGTTTGTAAGCTGACGAACAAGCCCTTAATCGCATGATGATCGAGACAGCGGATCAGCCCGCGATCAGATTTGCCCGTCGCCACGCCCAGATGCCATCCATCTTCGTCCAATTCGGACAATAAAGCGGCAATGCCGTCATATAGAGGTTCGTCGACCAAGCCATTGTTGCGTAGCTTCAGGAACGCCGCCCGATAATGTTCTGCCAAATCATGATGGCAGACATCGTCCGCCTCCGGCAACAACACCCGCATCGATTCCACCAAGGACAGGCCCACCACGCGGCGTATGTCATGCCGCAGAGGCGGCGGAAGCCCTGCGGCCTCAAAAGCATGTTCCATCGCCATGCAAATATTGGCCTGACTGTCGACCAACGTCCCGTCGCAATCAAAAATGGCGAGTTTCACCGTCACGGCAGTTTGCGCATCAAGGCAGCAATCTCGTGCTTACCCGCTTGCTCGGCCCCATCGGCAGCAGCAATGCGCGCAGCATCGGGCTTATTTTGCCCAAGCTTGGATGTGCTGCGCCACGCGGTTATGTCCATCGTAAAGCCCAATATGCCCTGCAGCATTTTTTCGAAATAACCCTCGGCCATTTTTGACCGATCCCAAAGCGGCTTTGGTGCCAGTTTCGTTTCCTGTAAGTGGCTCAACGCATCGGTTTGGGCGATGAGCGCCGCTGCGTCCATTTGGCGCATATGGCCTTGCATCTCTATGGCGCAATAGTTCCAGGTGGGAACCTGATTATCCATGCCATACCAATCGGGGCTGATATAAGCATCCGGACCATTCACCACAAACAACGCCTCTGCGCCGTCCAGATATGGGGTCATCGCATTGGTACGCGCGATATGAAATCCGATACGATCCTCCGCCAGAAAAACGAACGGCAGATGGGCCACGCGCGGGCCGTCTGGGGTGGCCATAAACAGCATGCCAAACCCTATATTCTGCGCAAATAGCCGTAGCGCGTCACGATCCTCCCAACGAAATGCAGCGGTCGGGTGCATTAAGACTTCCCTCGCGGCGCAACCTTCTTTCCAGCCGGCGCCCGTTTCGCAGGTGCTTTCCCCGCGACAGCCTTCTTTATCACCGGCTTCTTCGCCGCAATTTTCTTGCCAGCGGCCATTTGGCTGCGTTTTTTATCCTTGGGCTTGTCCGAGACCGAGCCCCGCGAGCGGCGTTCGCCCTTGCGCTCTTTGCGCGCGGATTTGGCGATATTGGCGGCAACGCGTTTCTTGCCTTCGGCGGTTTCGCTGAATTTGGGCGCGTCGAGCACTAAGGCATCGCCCATTTCAATGTCGAAGCCCAAATCGTCAAAGCTGGCCGCCATATGCGGGGGCAAGTCGGCGCGGACGTCGATTTGATGGCCCGATGGATGGTCAATGCGGATACGGCGGGCATGAAGATGCATTTTGCGGCTAATTGTACCTGTCAGAAACGCATCCTTGCCGCCATATTTGCCATCACCGACAATCGGGTGGCCAATCGCGGCCATATGCACGCGCAACTGGTGCGTGCGGCCAGTATAAGGCTGCAACTCGACCCAGGCAGTTGCATTGCCCGCGCGCTCCACAATGCGGTAACGGGTGCGTGCCGACTGCCCGTCTTTTTCATCGACATGCATTTTTTCGCCACCGCTGCCGGGTTGCTTGCCAATGGGCAGGTCAATGAAACCATCGGCAATGTCGGGCACGCCGACGACCAGCGCCCAATAGACCTTACGCGCAGTGCGCGATGAAAAAGCCTTGGCAAAATGCCCCGCCGAGCGCGACGTCCGCGCCAGCAGCAACGCGCCCGATGTATCCTTGTCCAAACGGTGAACCAGCTTTGGCCGGCTATCGAGTTCAAAGCCCAAGGCATCGAGCAAGCCATCGACATGGTTCTCGGTCTTGGTCCCGCCCTGCGTCGCCAACCCTGCGGGCTTGTTGATCACTAAGGCCGCATCATCCTTATGGATGACCATGCTTAGCGCGAAATCCATTTCGTCTTCAGTCAGCGCTCGGCGCTTACGCACCGGCCGCGCGCTGGAGGAGGCAGAGGCGTCCGCAGGCGGCACGCGTAATGTCTGCCCCGCCAGCAATCGGTCACCTGGCGCGGCACGCTTACCATCGACGCGCAATTGCCCCGTCCGCGCCCAGCGCGACACAATATTGAACGACGCATCGGGCAAATGCCGTTTGAACCAGCGGTCCAACCGTATGCCGTCATCATCGGGGGCCACGACAAATTGCCGTATGCCGTTTTCGTCATTCTTACTCATGCCCAAATTGCCTTTGCTATCGCCATGCCGGCGAACACCGCGCCCAGCGCCAATGCTATCGACACGAGCGCATAGAGCGCCGCCATGCCCATCTGCCCGCGTTGCACCATCTGCGCCATTTCCAACGAGAATGCGCTAAATGTCGTAAAGCCGCCCAAAACGCCTACGCCCAGAAACAAGCGCAACGGTTCCGCCGCATTATCCCCACGTAACAGCCACATCGCCAATAGGCCCATGCACAGCCCGCCTGCGACATTGGCGACAAAGGTCGGCCAAGGCCAGCCAGCGGCGCCAACAGGCAAAGCGCGCGACAGGCCATAGCGCAAGGCCGCGCCAATGGCTCCGCCGGACATGACAAGGATGATGGGGTTCATCCCTGCGCTTTAGCGGCGCTAAATGCTAAAAGCCAGCCAAAGCAATCGCAGGGCGCCCGGCTATCCATTACACCGCACCCCGTCGCCCCAGCGCAGGCTGGGGCCTATCACGCCTGTCGGGATAGGCGGAAAGACGTCATGGGCACCAGCCTGCACTGGTGCGACGTCGTTTGTGGCGAACCGACACCTGCAGTAGGCCCCTACCCAACCCGCCCCACATTCTCCGCCAACACATTCGCTACATAGCTATTCAACGAAACGCCCTCGCGCGCGGCGACGATCTTGAGCTTCTCATGCAAGGAACGTGGCACGCGTTGACGCCATTGGCCGAGCGATGATGGCCCAGGCAATTCGCGGCCAAGCGCCTTTGCTGCGTCCATCCATTCGGCAATCGCGCGCTCGGCGTCGGCCAACGCTTCTTCAGGGCTCTCGCCATCTCCGATGCAGCCGGGCAGCGCCGGAACGGTTGCCAACCAGCCGCCGCCATCGGCCTGCGCCAAGGGCTCCACCATGATTGCATATTCAGTCATTTTCTGGACCATTATTTTCACCCTTCGTCATTTCAACCAGCTTGCGGATATAAATCGGCTTAATCGGGCGCTTTGCCGGGATGGTCAGGATTATGTCTGCCCCTGGTGCGGCAATTTTCCAATGTGACCCGCCGCCCGTGGGCGGAAGGCAGTTCCAACCAAGCGCCCTGCATAGCATCTGAACATCCGATATGGTCCAATCCCCTGCGGGATTGCGGCGCATTTTATCCAAGAGCCTATCCGATTTTGCCATTAGATTATTGATACCTTATGCGGTATCAATAATCAATATCTTTTCATTGTCCGCCACTTGCACCCCAACCCCAACCGCGCTAAGGCGCGGCCAGCAAACGAATCTCCCGCTTTTACGCTGGTTTGACGCGCGTTTATTGGCCGCAGATAGCGGCGACCCGCGTTGTCTTCCCCATCCGGCCAGAAGCCCCAATTTTTAGGGATAGTGATACCATGACCGCAATCGGATTAGACAGCCTGCAAACCCGTTCCACCTTGACCGCTGGCGGCAAGACGGTGGATTATTTCTCGATCAAAAAGGTTTCGGAGAAATTGGGCGATGTGTCGCGCCTGCCTTTTTCGATGAAGGTGTTGCTCGAAAATCTGCTCCGTTTTGAAGATGGCGGCTTTACCGTTTCGGTGGAGGATGTGCAGGCGTTGATCGATTGGCAAAAGGACGCCAAGTCGGAGCGCGAAATTCAATATCGCCCTGCCCGCGTTTTGTTGCAGGATTTTACCGGCGTGCCGTGCGTAGTTGACCTCGCTGCGATGCGCGATGCCATGACCGTGTTGAAAGCCGACCCGTCGAAGATCAACCCGCTGGTCCCTGTGCATCTGGTCATCGACCACAGCGTCATGGTTGACGAATTCGGCCACCCCAAGGCGGCGGAACAGAATGTTGAAATCGAATATCAACGCAATGCCGAACGCTATGACTTTCTGAAATGGGGTTCCAAGTCGCTCAATAATTTCAAGGCGGTCCCTCCCGGCACGGGCATTTGCCATCAGGTCAATCTGGAGCATATTGCGCAGGCGGTTTGGACCAGCACAGGAGCGGACGGCGCGACCATCGCCTATCCCGACACTTGCGTGGGTACAGACAGCCACACGACGATGATCAACGGCCTTGGCGTCCTTGGATGGGGCGTTGGCGGGATTGAGGCGGAGGCCGCAATGCTGGGCCAGCCGGTATCGATGTTGATCCCCGAAGTCGTCGGCTTCAAACTGACCGGTGCATTGGCCGAGGGCGTGACCGCGACCGACCTTGTGTTGACCGCAACGCAAATGCTGCGCGCCAAGGGCGTGGTTGGCCGCTTTGTAGAATATTATGGCCCCGGCCTTGCGTCCTTGTCGCTTGCCGACCGTGCGACATTGGCCAATATGGCGCCCGAATATGGCGCGACCTGTGGCTTCTTTGGCATTGATGAAAAGACCATCGAATATCTGCGCCTAACTGGCCGTGATGAGGACCAGATCGCCTTGGTGGAGGCTTATGCCAAGGAACAGGGCCTTTGGGCTTATGCCGATATGGCGGACCCGATTTTCACCGACACGCTGGAATTGGATATGGCAACGGTGGTGCCCTCGCTTGCGGGACCAAAGCGTCCGCAGGACAAGGTCATCCTGACCCAAGTCGACAATGTGTTCAATGACGACCTGATCAACGTGTACAAGCATGCCAGCGCCAAGCGCGTCGCGGTTGAAGGCAAGTCGCATGATATTGGCGACGGTGACGTTGTGATTGCGGCGATTACTTCTTGCACCAACACGTCGAACCCAAGTGTATTGGTTGCTGCGGGCCTTGTCGCGCGTAAGGCCAATGCCTTTGGCTTGCGTCCCAAGCCATGGGTAAAAACCTCGCTCGCGCCGGGAAGTCAAGTTGTCACCGATTATCTCGATCGCGCTGGTTTGACGGCTGATTTGGACGCGGTTGGCTTTAACTTGGTCGGCTATGGCTGCACCACCTGCATCGGTAACTCAGGCCCATTGGCAGAGCCAATTTCGGCGGCGATTAATGGCCATGACATTGTGGCTGCCTCGGTCATTTCGGGTAACCGCAATTTTGAAGGCCGCGTGTCGCCCGATGTGCGCGCGAACTTCTTGGCTTCGCCGCCTTTGGTCGTCGCTTATGCGCTCAAGGGCACCGTAACCGAAGACTTCACCACCACGCCCATTGGCCAAGCGACCGACGGTTCGGACGTGTATCTGCGCGATATCTGGCCCACCAACCAAGAGGTGCATGACGTCATGACCGCAAACATCGACCGTTCGATGTTCACCGCGCGTTATGCCAAGGTCTATGAAGGCGATGCGCACTGGCAGAAGATTCAGGTCGAAGGTTCAGACACCTATACATGGCGCGCCGGATCGACTTATGTCGCCAATCCGCCCTATTTTGAAGGCATGAGCATGACGCCAGCGCCGGTTATGGACATCATCGAGGCAAAGCCGCTGGCGATCTTGGGCGATTCCATCACCACCGACCACATCTCGCCCGCCGGCAGCATCAAGGCAGACAGCCCTGCTGGTAAATTCTTGTTAGAGCATCAGGTGAGCAAGGCAGATTTTAACAGCTATGGCGCACGTCGCGGCCACCATGAAGTCATGATGCGCGGCACCTTTGCCAATATCCGCATCAAAAACGAAATGGTTCCCGGCATCGAAGGCGGCATGAGCAGCTACCAAGGCGAAGTCATGCCAATCTACGACGCGGCCATGAAGCATAAAGCCGACGGCACGCCTTTGGTGGTCATCGCTGGTAAGGAATATGGCACGGGTTCGTCGCGCGATTGGGCGGCAAAGGGCACCAATCTACTCGGCGTCCGCGCCGTCATCGTCGAAAGCTTCGAACGTATCCACCGTTCCAACTTGGTTGGCATGGGCGTATTGCCGCTCCAATTTATGGAAGGCGAAAGCCGCAATAGCTTGGGCTTATCTGCGGATGACAGCTTCACTATCACCAACGTCGGAAAGCTTCAGCCACGTCAAACGGTCACCGTTTTGGTCACCCGCAAGGACGGTTCAACGTTCCAATTCGACACACTCTGCCGCATCGACACCGCGAACGAAGTCGAATATTTCATGAACGGCGGTATCTTGCATTATGTTTTGCGGAAACTAGCGGCCTAAACGCGGGCTAAGATCGACAGCGCCGCTTTCAAATGCGGCGCGTCGATCATTTTTCCGTCCAATTGCAATACCCCCGCACCGGGGTTGGCCGCAAAGGCATCGACGATGGATTGGGCATAAGCAAGCTGCGCCGGTGAAGGCGTAAAGCCTGCGTTGATGGTGGCAACCTGCGACGGGTGAATGGCGAGCATGCCCGTGAACCCGTCCCGAACCGCGCGGTCAACATAAGAAGCCAATCCTGCCGCGTCATGTATGCTCGGGAAAACAGTATCAATGGCCGCAACACCCGCAGCATGGGCCGCAAAGAGCGTGAGCGAACGAGCCATTTCATATGGCGCCGTGTAGCGACCATCGGCTTCACGCGACGTCGAAGCCCCAACCGAAGCAGGCAAATCCTCTGCACCCCAGCTGACGCCAAGAAGAGCATGTTTGACCTCCCGCAACGTGCCAAGGTCAAACACCGCGCCGGGCGTTTCGGTTGCGATTGGTAGGATGAGCGGCGCCTCGCCGTCTTGACTATCGGCCACGGCCGCAGCTTCGGCGCGTAGCCAATTTACCGAACGCGCGCCTTCTGCCTTGGGCAAGACAATGGCATCTGGAACATAAGGCAGCACCGAGGCGAGATCGTCATGGGTAAGATGACTGTCCTGCGGATTAACGCGAATGAAAACGGGTACCGGACGATCCCCCGACAGATATTCCGCGGCGGCCTCGCGTGCGGCCATCTTGCGATCAAACGCAACCGAGTCTTCCAAATCAATGATGATCGCATCGGCACCGCTTGCAGCAGCTTTGGCAAATCGATCAGGCCGGTCACCCGGGACGAAAAGGAGGGAGCGCAGTTTCATGCCCGCATTATGCCCATCGCCCCGCATTATGGCAATCTAAGCCTTCTTCAGCAGCGCGGCACGTTCGGTTTGGCACACAAGTTCGTTACGTTGATTGAGACATCGGTGCAGAAAAGTGACAACACCTGCATCTGGCCGCGATTTGCTTTCCTTAAGCGCAATGACTTCGGTTTCCGCGCGCAACGTATCCCCGATGAACACGGGCTTGGGCATTACGAGCTTATCATAGCCCAGATTGGCGACCAATGTGCCGAGCGTTGTGTCCCCCACCGACAGCCCCACCATCAACGCAAAAGTGAAGGTACCGTTTACCAGTATCTGTCCGAATTCGCTGGCCTTCGCCGCCTCTGCGTCAATATGCAGTGGTTGCGGGTTATGCGTCATGACTGAAAACAACAGATTATCTGTCTCTGTCACCGTGCGACGGATTTCATGGGCGATTGTATCGCCGATTTGCCATTCGTTGAAAAATTTGCCTGCCATTACGCTAACCCTCTTACACAACCGTCACCCTGAACTTGTTTCAGGGTCCATCGTGCCTCACAAACCACCGGTCAAGGCTGATAAATAGACCCTGAAACAAGTTCAGGGTGACACATAAACATGGTCATGAATGTTCCACCACCGCAATACGCACCAACAACGCCTCAACCTGAACCTGCGCACCAGTCTCCGCATTTAATTCCGCCACCACACCGTCAAACGGGGCCGTCAGGCTATGTTCCATCTTCATTGCCTCAAGTGTCACTAGCTTCTGGCCTTTGGACACTGTGTCTCCCACAGCGACATCAACCGCGATAATGCGTCCAGGCATAGGCGACAATATGGCCCCGTCACTTGCCGCACCCAGCCCCGACCCCCGCGGCTCATCCAACACATAACGACGCGCAAAACCGTCGGCGAAAGCGAGCACGTCCGCCGTGGGTTCGTCCGCCTCAATTTCATCAAAGGCGACCACATAAAGATTGCCCGCATCGTCCCTAAGACGCGCCTCAGCAAGCGGTGGTGCATTCAGGCGGAAACCCAAAAGGGCGCTCATTGGTCCTTCCCCGGGGCTGGCACATAATAAGGCAGCGGCCTCCAACAACTCTTCAGGCTCTGGTTCCGATGGATGGACGAGGTCGTCAACTTCCCGCGCGATGAGGCCGGTATCTACGTCACCCAGTACAAATTCGTCCAAGTCGACCAACCGACCCAAAAAGCCTGCATTTGTTTTGACTGGCCACACTTCAGTGCCGTCAATGCCGTCGCGCAACTGGTCAATGGCGTCCTCGCGCGTCTCGCCCCATGCGATCAGCTTGGCGATCATAGGGTCGTAATAAGGCGAAACTTCTCCGCCTTGTTCAACGCCTGTGTCGACCCGAAGCTCTTCGGGAAATTCCAAATGATCAAGGGACCCAATAGATGGCAAAAAGCCAGTTGCAGGATTTTCCGCATAGAGACGCGCTTCCATCGCCCAACCGTTGATGCGCAACTGCTCCTGCTGCAAGGGAAGAGCTTCACCGCTGGCGACGCGCAATTGCCATTCGACCAAATCGACGCCAGTGATTTCCTCGGTCACCGGATGTTCGACTTGCAACCGTGTGTTCATTTCCATGAACCATATGCGGTCGGCGCGCAGTCCTTCAGACGCATCGGCAATAAACTCGATGGTGCCCGCACCGACATAATCGACTGCTCTGGCCGCCTTGACGGCTGCGGCGCACAGCTGTTCACGGGTTGCGTCATCCATGCCCGGCGCAGGGGCTTCTTCTATCACCTTCTGGTGACGACGCTGCAATGAGCAGTCGCGTTCAAACAGATGAACGATATTGCCGTGGGTATCGCCAAACACCTGCACCTCGATATGGCGCGGGCGCTGAATATATTTTTCAATGAGGACATGCGCATTGCCGAACGATGCGCTGGCCTCACGCTGGCAAGAGGCGAGCGCGTCGGCGAAGTCCGCTGCGTCATCAACCTTACGCATCCCCTTACCGCCGCCGCCCGCGACAGCCTTAATCAGCACTGGATATCCAATCTCAGCAGCGCGTTGCTCGAGGAACGCCGGATCCTGATTTTCGCCCATATAGCCCGGGGTCACGGGCACACCCGCCGCGGCCATCAATTTCTTGGCGGCATCCTTCAGGCCCATTGCGGTGATGCTCGCAGGGTTCGGCCCGACCCAGATCAGGCCAGCGTCGATAACCGCCTGCGCAAATTCCGCATTTTCGGACAGAAAGCCATAGCCGGGATGGATTGCCTCTGCGCCAGTCGCCTTGGCAGCGGCGATGATCTTCTCGCCCACCAGATAGCTCTCCCGCGCAGGAGGCGCCCCGATATGCACCGCCGCATCGGCGTCTTGCACATGCAGCGCCTCCGCATCGGCATCCGAATAGACCGCTATTGTGCGAATCCCCATATCCCGCGCCGTGCGGATAATCCGGCAAGCAATCTCGCCCCTATTGGCGATGAGGAGCGATTGGATTATCTTGCTCACATCCGGAACACCCCGAAACGGGGTGCCTCTTCAACGGGTGCGTTGAGTGCGGCCGCGAAGGCTAGGCCAAGCACTTCTCTTGTCTGCGCTGGGTCGATGATGCCATCATCCCACAATCGCGACGTCGCGTAATAAGGGCTGCCTTCATCCTCATATTTCTGGCGAATGGGAGCTTTGAAGGCTTCGGCCTCTTCTGGCGTCCATTTTTCCGCATCACGGTGGACAGTCGCGAGCACGGAGGCCGCTTGTTCGCCGCCCATCACCGAAATCCGCGCATTGGGCCACGTGAACAAGAAGCGTGGGGAATATGCGCGGCCGCACATGCCGTAATTGCCGGCGCCAAAGCTGCCGCCGATCAGCACGGTAATCTTGGGCACGCTCGCGGTGGCAACGGCGGTGACGAGCTTCGCGCCATGCTTGGCAATGCCCTCCGCCTCATATTTACCTCCGACCATGAAGCCGCTGATGTTTTGCAGGAACAGCAACGGTATCCGCCGTTGGCAGGCAAGCTCAATAAAATGCGCGCCCTTGACCGCGCTTTCGGAGAATAACACGCCGTTATTCGCAAGGATAGCGACCGGCATCCCCCAAATATGTGCAAAACCGCAAACCAGCGTGGTGCCATATAGCGCCTTGAACTCGTGAAATTCACTGCCGTCGACTAAACGGGCAATGACTTCATGGACGTCATAAGGCGCACGCACGTCATCGGGGATGACACCATAGAGCTCTTCGGGGTCGAACTTTGGCGGACATGGTTCTTTTAAATCGATATTGGGTTGGCGGATTGGGCCTAAGTGGCTGATGATATCGCGCACAATGGTCAGTGCATGTTCGTCATTTTCCGCCACATGATCCACGACGCCCGACTTACGACCATGCAGGTCGCCACCGCCCAAATCCTCCGCGCTGATTTCCTCTCCCGTCGCGGCCTTCACCAACGGCGGGCCAGCAAGGAAAATTGTACCCTGATTGCGAACAATCACACTTTCGTCGCACATAGCGGGCACATAAGCCCCGCCCGCAGTGCAGCTGCCCATCACGCACGCGATTTGCGGGATACCCTTTGCGCTCATATTTGCTTGATTGAAGAAAATACGGCCAAAATGATCACGATCAGGAAAGACCTCGTCCTGATGCGGTAAGTTCGCGCCGCCGCTGTCGACCAGATAGATGCACGGGAGGTGGTTCGCCTCGGCAATTTCCTGCGCGCGCAAATGCTTTTTGACGGTCATCGGGTAATAAGTGCCGCCTTTTACGGTCGCATCGTTGCACACGATCATACACTGCCGACCCGAAACGCGGCCGATTCCCGTGATCAGGCCAGCACCCGGAATTTCGCTATCATACAGGTCGCACGCTGCAAGCTGGCCGATTTCTAGGAAAGGCGAACCGCTATCCAGCAGGCGTTCGACGCGTTCACGTGGCAGTAATTTACCGCGCGAAGTGTGCCGCGCACGCGACTGTTCATTACCGCCCAGCGCAGCTTCTGCGACTTTCCGCCATAGTTCATCGCGCAGTGCACTATTGTGGGCACTGCGCGCCTTAAACTCTTCGGAGTCTGTGTTGATCTGTGTCGTTAAAGTCGGAGCGCTCATCGTTTCAATTGAAACGATTTTGCAGATTTAGCAAGGCCATCGCCGCGATGGCGGCCTCCCCGCCCTTGTCCTTTTGCTTAGGATCAGCGCGCACTATGGCTTGCGCTTCGTTCTCAACGGTCAAGATGCCATTGCCAATCGCGATACCATCCATGGTTAAGGCCATGATACCGCGCGCGCTTTCGCCAGCGACAATCTCAAAATGGTAGGTTTCTCCGCGAATAACAACGCCGATGGCAACAAATCCATCATATATCTGCGCCTCTGCGGCCATCGCGATTGTGCCCGGAATTTCGAGGGCGCCGGGCACGGTGATAACCTCCACCTCATGCCCCTTGGCCTTCAACGCCGCCTTCGCACCAGCGACGAGCATGTCGTTCAGATGGTCATAAAAACGCGCTTCAACTATAAGAAACTTTGCCATCACTCGCCTCCGGTGCCGGGAATAGGCCGTTCGCCTACAATAGAAAGGCCATAGCCTTCAAGGCCAACCAGCGTGTGATGGGTGTTGGTGAGCAATATCATGTCCTGCACGCCAATTTCGGTTAGTATTTGTGCGCCGCCGCCATAATCCCGCAATTCTTCTATCTCGGGAGCGCCAGCTTGCTTGCCCTCTGCGCGCAGCTGCATGAAGCGGGACACAATGCCCTTCATCGGCTTATTGATAACCACAATAACGCCAGCGCCTTCCTCTGCAATAGCCTCCATCGAGCGCGAAAGCAGGCCTGAACGCTCGTTTTCCTCGCCAAACACGTCTACAAACATCGACATGGTGTGCATGCGAACCAATGTCGGTTTTTCTGAATCGATGCGCCCCTTGACCAAAGCAATGGTCTCATCGTCCGAGGCTTTATTGTAAAAGGTCATCGCCGACCAATCACCGCCCCAACGGCTATTGAACTTCATCTCTGCGCGCTTTTCGACCAAATGGTCGTGCTTGCGTCGATAGGCGATCAAATCGCGGATCGTCCCCATTTTCAAATTATGCATACGGGCGAAAGCGACGAGATCGTCCATCCGCGCCATTGTGCCATCGTCCTTCATGATTTCACAAATCACACCCGAGGGGTTCAGCCCGGCAAGCCGGCTGATATCGACGGCGGCTTCCGTATGGCCCGCACGCACCAAAACGCCTCCATCACGGGCGGTGAGCGGGAAAACATGGCCGGGCGAAACAATATCGTCAGGCCCCATGGAGGCGTCTACAGCAACGGAAATGGTCCGTGCACGGTCAGCAGCACTAATGCCCGTCGTGACGCCCTCACGGGCTTCTATGGAAACCGTGAAGGCTGTCTGCATGCTTTCCCGGTTTTCCCGTGCCATCGGAGTCAGGCCAAGCTGTTCGCACCGTGCCTTGGTCATCGAAAGGCAGATGAGGCCTCGCCCATGCGTTGCCATAAAATTGATTGCGTCTGGCGTCGCCATTTGCGCCGGAATGATCAGATCACCTTCATTTTCCCGGTCCTCGTCATCGACAAGAATATACATCCGACCGTTGCGCGCCTCTTCAATGATTTCTTCGATCGGCACGAGCGCAGGCGTCTCGTCATTGGTAAACAAATAGCTCTCCAGTTTACGCAAAGTTTCGGCTGTCGGGTTCCAGCCCGGCTCATCCAAGTCGCGCAAAGTGTTGGCATGTAGGCCAGCAGCGCGGGCTAAGCCGGACCGTGACAAGCCTCCGTCGTTGACGAGGCTGCGAAGTTTATTGATCAGTTGTGTGCTCATGATTCGCTTTTTTCACATTGCAGTGTGATTGTCAAAGATCATAATCACATCAATATGCACAATTGCTGCTATTGAATGCACTACTTCAGCCCGTTATGCCCCTGAACAGGAGGACCAAAAATGGCATCGACAATCTGGGTAAACAAACAGGCGCTAACACAATCGCAGGTGCATGAAACGGCATTACCGCTGCTCGGCGCAAATGCGGTTCGCTTGCGTGTCGAAAGCTTCTCCGTCACAGCTAACAACATCACTTACGCCGTCATCGGTGACCAGTTTGGCTATTGGAATTTTTTCCCGGCAGATGGGGGTTTTGGTGTCGTGCCAATGTGGGGCCATGCAGTCGTTGAAGTATCTCATTGCCCTGATATTGCGGTTGGCGAGCGCGTATATGGCTATTTGCCGATGGGAACACATCTTGACGTCGTGCCCGGCAAAGTAAGTGCGGGCGGCTTCACGGATATGGCTGCGCATCGGCAACCGATGAGCCCTATCTATAACCAGTATAGCCGCCTTGCCGCTGACCCTGAACATGACCCCGCCAAAGAGGCGGAGCGTATGTTATTCGGACCTTTGTTCAAAACCGGCTTTCTTATTGAAGCCATGCTCCGCCGCGAAGGCTGGTTTGGAGCAAAAAATCTTATCATCACTAGCGCGTCATCCAAAACGGCAATGGGTCTTGCGAGCGTGGCGAAGGATTTATCACCTAGCATTAAACGCATCGGCCTAACCTCGAAGGGCAATGTCGGCTTTGTCGCCGAGACTGGCTTTTACGACGAGGTCATGGCCTATGATGACATTAGCGCCCTATCCCAAATCGCATCGGTATGTGTCGATTTTGCCGGCAATTCGCAGCTTCTCCGCAAGATTCACGAAAAGCTGGCCAATCATCTGACATATAGCTGCTTGGTCGGTGCCACCCATGTTGACGCACGAGGACCAAATAGTGCTGGCGCCGGTGGCGGCGAAATGCCTGGACCAAAACCCATTCTGTTTTTCGCCCCCGATCACGCTGTCGCGACAATTCAGGAACTGGGACCAAAAGGCTTTGGCGAAGCCGTTGGCCGCAGTTGGAAAAGCTTTCTAACTGCGGCCGATGGCGTTGTGGACATTGAAATGCGCGCCGGACTTAAGGCTGCTGAAACCGCCTTTGTGGAGACCCTTCAAGGCCGGACAGACCCCAAAAAGGGTATCATCATTCAGCCTTAAAAACGCGTCCATCCTTCATAACGAAACGCACCGATTTCAACGTGGTGATGTCCGTTATGGGGTCACCTGCTACGGCAATCACATCCGCCGCCTTACCCGGTTCGAGCGATCCTACCTCTTTTTCGACACCCAATAAGGTGGCGGCATTCATTGTCGCGGCCTGAATAGCGGCGCTGGCAGGCATGCCATGCTTTACCATCAATTCAAATTCATCTGCGTTCCGGCCATGCTTGGAAACACCGGCATCTGTTCCAAATGCAATTTTCACGCCTGCGGGATAGGCCTTGGCAAGGCTCTTGCCGGTCACGCCAATGCGCCATTGCACTTTCGCCAAAACGTCGGGCGGATAGGCATTGGGGTTTGCGGCAAGCCGCTCAAGATACCCATTTACCGTAGACAATGTCGGTACATAATAAGCACCTGCCGCTTTGAACAATTTGATGCTCTCGTCCGTCAACATGGTACCGTGCTCAATTGAGTCCGCGCCAGCAGCTAAGGCGATGTTGACGCCATCATCGCCGTGGGCGTGCACTGCAACTTTCTTGCCATAAAGATGCGCGGTATCAACTAAAGCCTTCACTTCATCATCGAACAACTGCCGTCCAAGTCCCGCTCCAATGCGGCTATTCACGCCGCCCGTGGTTGCGATCTTGATCACGTCCACGCCACGCCGGATCTGTTTGCGGATTGCCTGACGGCAGCTTTCTACGCCATCACACAAATTTTCCTGACCGATACTGGCATGAAGGTCTTCGGAGACCGAGAGCGTGGCATCCATATGTCCGCTGGTGGTTGAGATCGAACGGCCAGCGTCGATGATCCTAGGCCCGGGAAGTTCGCCCGCAGCAACCGCATCGCGCAGGGCGAGCGTTGCGCCTGTGCCATCGCCCATGTTCCGCACTGTCGTGAAACCAGCCATCAACGTTTTCTTTGCGTTACCCGCGGCGCGATAAGCGGCGCGTGCCGGACTGTCGGTAACGGCCTCAATCAACGCTGCATTACCACCCGCGTCGCTATCCAAATGCACATGGCTGTCGATCAACCCTGGGAGAACAAACTTGTCTTTCAAATCGATCAGCGTCGCGCCCGCTGGCCCGGGCTGATGTCCAGACAGAAGTTGAGCGATTTTCCCGTTGCGAATGATAAGCGTAGATGGACCACGTGGCGGGTTTCCTGGCTTGTCCAATAGCTTGCCGGCATGGATGACGGTAACGACGTCAGTAGTTTGCGCGGCCACAGATGTAGTCGCTAGCAAGGCTGCGCCTAATGAAACAAAAACAACGTTCTTCATGCTTTTCAAACTCCCCTGTCGGCGCGATGCCTTATACCTTTTGCTGGTGGGTCCTGCGGTGGTCCCGCAAAACATTGCGCAATCTCCATCCATTGATGCGCGACTTCGCCTGTGACTTCAAGCGCTGTGTCTGCGATGTTGCGGCATTGCGTGACGACTTGACAAAATTCCGTCGCATTACCTGAAATCATGCCGCTTTCGGAGGGCTCGCCATATTCCCAAACCGCGCCAGATGGCGCGAATAGGCGCAATTTCGGCATCGGACCGGGCGGCTCGGTGCGGCGGTTTTTCCAAGTAAATCCCCATGTATTTACGCCGAGGCGCGCGATATTTCCAATCCGATCAGTATCCTGCCGCTCCACGCCAAGCACATCGTAAACCGCCTGCCCGTGCGCCCAAGTTTCCATCAACCGCGCCGTGATTGAACTAAGAGCACTCATATCCGGGCCGACCCATTTGAGACGAAGCTTAGGATCCGCCTCAGCAAATGCAACGGCAGTAGCTTCTGCACGCTTTATCCAAGCGTTTCGTAATGCATGACCAGAAAGCCCATCCAGATAGCTCTCCTCAAAAGCAGGCAGTTTACCGCCCCGAACACCCGCCATCATCTCTGCAACAAACGCGCCAAACGCAGCCTCGTCATGCAACGACAGGTCCACTGCGATATTCCAGACGTGCAAATGGCGGATGATGTTGTTGATGGTCCACCCCTTGAACTGGGTTGGCGTTTCAAAATCTCCCTCGGACAAAGATGCTAATAGCGTGCTTAGCGCCTTGCTTTCATCCAAAAAATCATTTGCCTGTTGCATTGTCATTCCTGTTTTAATTGCTGCGAACAAAAGCGATCAAAGCGCCCGTTTTTGCCAATATGCGAACACATCATCCTGAAGCTTTCGGATATGGGCATGCGCTTGCGGTCCGGTCCATTCACCCTGATAATCGGTCCGCCCTGTCCACCAACCCTGCCCAGGCAAGCCGTCGCCTTCACGCACCACAAGCACCGCGAGCGCAGGCGCGCCCTCGCCGGCGGTGATTTGGTCTATCTTATCTAGCGTCTTGCACACCGCGCGCATTTTTGGCCGTGTGAAGCGGAAGCCAAGGTTCAACAAAAGCTCGGAATAGCTGATGGCGCGTCCTTCACGCCCACATTGCTCCAATATCCCCTTGATCCGCGCAACATCGTGTAGCGCAGAAACATCCGCCGCTGGATCGCTTAAAAATTCTTCGAGGACGGGGTCCAAATCAAATCCTACAGATAGTCACGCTGCAAATCATGCATGACGTCACAAAACTCCTCCATCACCTCATTGATGATTTGCTTAGCGGGTTTCACCGACTCAATGCGCCCGGCCACTTGTCCGGAAAGCGCCACTGCGGCCTCCATGTCGCCGCCGAAGTACAAATCAAGCACACCGCGCATTTCGGCCATGATATTGTCCGTTGGTTCAAGATCCAGCTTCGTCGTTCTTTCCGTTCGCAAGGCGCGTAATGCAGGCCCCGGCCCATGGCGGTTGAGGAAAAGCGTATCGGTTTCCTTCGCGTTTATGATGGCGTCTTTCCAGTTATGATGCACAGGAGATTCCGCTGCGCTGACCATCCGAGTGCCCATTTGCACCGCCTCAGCGCCTAGTGCGAATGCGGCTGCCATTGTGCGGCCGCAGACGATACCACCAGCGGCCACAATAGGCACATCAACTTTGCTCCGGATGAGCGGAAGCAGGACCATCAATGCGACATCCTTAGGGTTTTTGAAACCTCCGCCCTCGCCGCCTTCAACGACCAGACCGTCCACACCAGCATCGATGGCCTTCAGCGCGCCTGCCAAAGTTGGCACCACATGAAACACAGTAAGCCCCGCGGCCTTCAACGGACCGCAATATTTGTTAGGGTCACCCGCTGATGTCGTTACGAATTTGATGCCTTGGTCGACCACAAAATCCACAATGCCCGGATCACGGACAAAGGCTTGGGCGATGTTCACCCCGAAGGGCTTATCGGTAAGTTCGCGCATTTTGATGATTTCAGCGCGCACTTCATCCAATTCACCAGAGGATGTTTCGATAATGCCAAGCCCACCCGCGTTAGATACCGCCGATGCCAGTTGCGCCCGCGCGATCCAACCCATTGGCGCCTGAATGATGGGATACTCGACGCCGAGCAGGTCGGTCATGCGGTTCTTCATGGGTTTCATTTTAACGTCCAATCTGACTGGTGCGAATGTTTAACTGGCCAGCAAGCCCTGCCTTACGATGGATCTCAATGGCTTGATATTCAGGCGAAGATATCATTTTTTGCATGGCTGCTAGCGACGGGTATTCGACCAAAGCGATCATGTCCCATTGGTCCTCAACTTCACCGATCATCATCCCAGTAACGTTACCGGCGTAAATTTGGCGGCCACCGATGGAGGCCAGGCAAGCCTGAAAGGCCTTTCCATAGCGGGCATAAGCCGCAGCACCCGACAGATCGGCATCGCTGCCATCGGCATATTCCGCTTTGTCTTTGAACCTCAACAAATTGACCATGACAAACGGCCCGTTCTCTGGACCGCCGAAAAATGCCGTAGCCTGTTCCATTGATGGAAAAATCGCATTGTCGACACGCATAAAGCTCACTCCCTTTGGATTTAATCATGTGCTTAAATCAGGGTTGTGACATTGTAAAAGTGATTATGCGCTAAAGTGGTAGACACATATCAAGCGTCGGTGTTTGGCAGAATGCCGCACCTGACTTGGCTATGAAAAGTCAGCGTCTGTAAGACAGCCTTGCTATCACTGCGGCTTACGAAACGATCCTGATATGCGGATGAACAAGCGTTTGCGTAGACGATTGTTTACCTAGCCCACGAAAAATTGTCTCAACAATCTTTGCAAGCTTCTCTACTCTCAACTTGGCCGTGCCGACGAAAAAAAGCGCGTCCGGATTGGTGTAGCACTGCACCATCTGGTTGATTAATGACACCGTCTCATCAATCGAGAGGCCTTCAAAATAACCCTGCTCCATGGCTTCTGCGACAATTAGGGAGAGATAATGATCTCCCAGATCCACATAGCCGCGGACAACTTCAAAATATTGTTGCCCAATTTCCAGATAGCTTTTCAGAAGATCCGGTTCTGCTTCATATTGGGCGACCATCGCGAGATAACGCCGTGCAAAATATTGGTACATCTTGTCTTGAACGGGCAGATCGGATTCAGTTACTTCAACCATTATTTGGATTTTTTCGGCAAAAAAGCGCTCGGCAACAGCCTCAAGCAAGGCTTCTTTGTTATCGAAAAAGCGATACAAATTAGATGGTGACATGCCCGCGGCAGCCGCCAGATCTGTCATCGAAATGTCTACCGACCCACGCCTGCGCACCAAGTCGTCGACAACTTCCAACAATGCAATTCTTCCAGCATCTATGTCGGTCTGCGGGCGCGCCATCTCACATCCTGTATTACATATACATTACAGTTTAGTGATATATGACAAAAAATTTCAATTTTCAATCAATCAAATGTAAATTGTCCCTGCGGCGTTGCCCCATGGGTGATTTCTTTTTGGTCTACCAAACCGGACAGCGTCAGTCCAAGAAGGCGAACCCCCATCTCAATGGGGAGTATTTGCTCAAGCAGCGCATGGCCAAGTTGCGCCATTGCAGCTCGATCGGTTAACGCTTGCGCAACCGTACGGGAGCGCGTGATTGTCCTGAAATCCGAATAGCGCGCCTTTAGCACCAATGTCCTGCCCTGCGCTTGGCTCCGCTCTATGCGGTCCCATACGACATTTATTATTTCTTCTAGGGCATCGTGCAGTTCGGCCGCGCTGCGCTTATCAACAAAATAGGTACTTTCGGCCCCTACAGATTTGCGCACAGCATTTGCGTTGACCGGACGGTGGTCGATGCCCCGTGCAGCCCAGAATAAATAACCCCCCCAGCTGCCAAAATGCTGCAACAGCCACGCTTCATCCTTGAGCGCAAGGTCGGCACCCGTATTGACGCCGAGTTTTGCCATTTTTTCCGCAGTACGTGGTCCGACACCATGAAATCGGCGGACTGGTAAGCTGGCGACGAACTCCGGGCCTTGATCCGGCAAAATGACGCACATTCCATCAGGTTTATTCTGGTCGCTGGCCAGCTTTGCAATGAACTTGTTGTAGCTTACACCGGCGCTCGCGGTGAGGCCCGTCTCCTCGCGGATCGCTGCACGGATTGCCTTGGCGATTTTTACTGCGGAACCGATGCTTTGCTTGTCATTGGTGACATCAAGATAGGCTTCATCCAAGGAGAGTGGTTGGATAAGGTCGGTATACCGCGCAAATATATCCCGAATCTGGCGGGAGACCGCTTTGTAGGCTTCAAATCTTGGTTTTACAAAAATGAGGTCGGGACATTGCCTTTGTGCGGTGACGGAAGGCATTGCCGAGCGCACACCGAAAGCACGCGCTTCATAGCTTGCAGCAGCTACGACCCCCCGCTTGGACGAACCTCCAACAGCAACGGGCTTACCGCGCAGATCGGGATTATCACGTTGTTCAACGCTGGCATAAAATGCATCCATGTCGATATGGATTATCTTGCGGATGAGAGTGGGATCCCCGTCCATCACCGGCCCTTAATAATCCAGCGCGATCCGCAATGCTTTGCGGTCACACTTACCGATTATTGTTTTTGGTAAGGCAGCCATGATCGTGAGATTATGCCGCGTGATACCAACCAACGCCGTCACGAATTTCACATTTTATCCGTCCGGCAAAATGTAAATGTCTTAAATGTGCCTGCGCCTCTCCCGCGGCTAAGCCATAGACGCTGTCATCAATCTCACGGTCAAAAAGCAATGAAAACGTATCAACAGCGCGCATTTCGGTGTGGCGCAGCGCCAATTCAAGCTTATCAAGCCGCTCATGATGTCCTGAGGCAAGCTTGTCCAAACGGACATGCACGCCGGTAAAGGGCTCCCCATGTGCAGGCAGCACCAACATATCCGCTGGCAAAGCCGCACGGAACTTCGCAATGGACGCCAGCCATTCACCGAGCGGATCCGCTTCTGGTTCGCTGTCCATGACCGACACGTTCGATGTAATGCGCGGCAAAATTTGGTCTCCGGCAATGATCATATTGTTATCAAAATCGACAAGGCTTGCATGTTCAGGCGTGTGCCCACCGCCCGTCATAACCGTCCAGTCGCGCCGCCCAACGCGAATGACTTGCTCATCTTCCATGCGAACATGACCCGTCGGCAGACGCGACACCGCGCGGGCAAAGCCGCCCCATCCTGCCTCGCGCAGTTTATCGATGCGCGCCTCATCAAATCCGGCAAATCGACGATTGTTGAGAACTTCCTCGGGCGGCTGCTCCAACTGTTCGCTGGTCAGCATCCGTGCCATCAACCATTCAGTGCGGTTCATCCAAATCGGAACCTTGAACTTATTGGCGAGCCATCCCGCGCAACCGACATGGTCGGGGTGAAAGTGGGTTACAAAAATGCGCTTGAGCGCGCGATCAGCCAAGGCACCAGCAAACATCGCCTTCCACTGTTCAATCGTCGCTGGCATGAAAAGGCCAGTATCCGCGATGGCGTAGCCGCCATCAGCTTCATCCAAAAGCCATAGATTAATATGCGCCAGATTGCCGGGCACAGGCATCCGCGTCCAACCCATATCTGGTGCAATGGGGTATATTTCACCATATACTGGGGCATGATCCCCCAATGGGTATATGAGCCCTTTAAGTTCTTTTGCCTCAAACCCATGGTCGGCAAGCGAGGCATCATATGCGGGGGGTGTAGGAGCTACCATCCCCCCGCCGTGCCTTAATCAAGAGATTAAGGCAATCATGACGTTGCGATTATTCGCCAGCTTTTTTAAACAACGTGTCGGCGGTCAATTCTGCCTTGCCAACATTTTCGTCTTCGCCGTTCAGTGCAGCTTCGGCGCGACGGGCAGCTTCGGTACGTTCTGCGCGCAATTCTTCGATTAAAGCATCGCGATCGGTTCCAAGGCGCGCGTCATTGGCGGCCGTGTTATCGATACCGGCTTTCTTTGCGGCGCGATTCACTATCGCGTCCAGCTCGCGCTGTGATGTAAGGCCAAGCGTAACGGGATCCTTCGGCTGAATCTCGGCGATGTTCCAGTGGCTACGCTCACGAATGGCGGCAATTGTATTGCGCGTCGTGCCAATTAACTTGCAGATCGCACCATCCGAAATTTCGGGGTGATTGCGCAAAAGCCAAGCGATGCCATCGGGCTTGTCCTGACGCTTCGATACCGGCGTGTAACGTGGGCCTTTTGTGCGGCGAACCTGATCTGGTCCCTTTGACATTTGGAGAACATAATCTTCATCCGCCTGACCCTTTTCAATTTCTTCCATTGCCAGCTCGCCAGCGTGCACAGGGTCACGCCCGGTATATTTCGAACCCGTCATGTCATCAGCCATGGCCTGAACTTCGAGAATGTGAATCCCGCAGAACTCAGCAATTTGCGAGAAGCTCAAACCCGTGTTGTCGACCAACCAAGCGGCGGTCGCATGTGGCATCAAAGGGGTGGCCATTTCATTTGCTCCAATAATAAGGGCCGCCCCTTACGGAGCGGCCTGAAAATGTTAACCAAGCATTAGGCGAAGTTTGCCATATCGGCAAGCGACAATGCGCGTTTGGACTTGCACCCGCTGCACCACCCGTGCATTCCAAAGCAATTATTGGGGGGAAGATATGCTACGTTTGATCAAATGGCTCGTCATTTTGTTGCTTGCCGCTTTAGCCGCGCTGTTTTTCTGGGGCTATACGCCGGACACCGATGCTGCCCAAATGGAAAGCAAATATAGCAACGCCGCGTCGCGCTTTGCCCAATTGGAGCCTGGTCTGCGTGTTCATTATCGTGATGAAGGCAAATCCGATGGCCCCGCGCTCGTCCTCATCCACGGATCAAACGCCTCACTGCATACATGGGAACCATGGGTCAAAATTCTCGGCAAGGATTATCGCGTTATTTCGCTTGATCTTCCCGGGCATGGCCTGACTGGCAAAAACCCTGCCGGTGTCTACGACAACGCATCTTACGTGAACGTTGTGGACCGTTTGTTAACCAAGTTGAACGTTGATAAAGCTGTGATTGGCGGCAATTCAATGGGTGGCGGCGTGTCGTGGCTATATGCATTGGAGCATCCGGAGAAAGTCGAAGCTTTATTGTTGGTGGATGCCAGTGGCCAACCATCTGCAAAATCGGGCAAGTTACCGCTCGGTTTCCGATTGATGCGCATGCCAGTGATAAAAGAAGCCGCGCGCTTCATCGCACCGCGCAGCATTTTTGAATCGAGCGTCAAAACGTCAATGAGCGTTCAATCCAAAATCGACGATAAGCTCATTGATCGTTACTGGGAGTTAAACCGCTACCCAGGCAACCGCGAAGCAACGATGCGGCGCTTTGCAAGCCCCCGAAATATGACAGCTGGAACAAAAGAGCGGCTCTCCGCCATACAGGTTCCAGTTTTGATCTTATGGGGCGCCGACGACAATTTGATACCCGTCACATCGGCCAAATGGTTTGCGGAAGCTTTGCCACAGGCAAAAATGATCATTTATCCCAATGTCGGACACATCCCGATGGAGGAGATTCCTGAGAAAAGCGGCAATGATGTCAAAATCTGGCTGGATGACGTGGTGGCGAAAACCCCAAAGGTATAAAAGCACCTAAACTTTCAGCATGATCTTCCCAACATGCGCGCCGGATTCCATATAAGCGTGCGCAGCAGCGGCTTCTGCTAAAGGAAAAATCTTGTCCATTTCCGGACGCAGCGTACCATCGCATACTGATGGCCAGACTTTCACAGATAGTTCTTGCGCAAGCATCGCCTTAAACGCCGCAGTTCGAGGACGCAACGTTGATCCGGTAAGCGTGAGGCGGCGCGACATGACATAGGCCATGTTGATTTCCGCTGTCATCCCGCCCTGCACTGCGATCGTGACGTGCCGACCGTCTTCGCGCAAGCATTGAAGGTTTCGCGACACGTAACTCCCCGCAACCATATCAAGCACAAGATGCACACCCTCGCCACCTGTGAGGGCCTTTACGCGTTCGACGAAATCGGAATTGTTATAGTTTATGGCATGATCCGCGCCGATTTTTTCCGCTGCTGCGCATTTGTTGTCAGAACCACAGGTCACAATCACAGTCAGTCCGAAAAGCTTACCCAGCTTGATCGCCATCGTGCCAATTCCGCTCGTCCCCCCGTGAATGAGCACCGACTCTCCTAGAGAGGCGTTGCCCCGTTCAAACACGTTATGCCACACGGTGAACAATGTTTCAGGTAAGGCGGCCGCTTCGGCCATTTCCATACCCGATGGGACCGGTAAGCATACATCCATCCGCGCAAGGCAATATTCAGCATAACCGCCGCCCGATACCAACGCGCAGTAAGCGTTACCAATGATATCAGGGGCAACATCTGCCCCCACGGCGACGACTGTTCCCGACACTTCAAGCCCAGGTAAATCGCTCGCGCCGGGCGGTGCGGGATAAAGACCTTTGCGTTGGATTACGTCAGGCCGGTTAACGCCGGCATAAGCTACTTTTAATAGCACTTCACCTGCACCCGGCACGGGCAGTGGCCGCTGAGACGCCACAAGAACTTCGGGCCCGCCCGGCGTGGATATTTCGATTGCGGTCATTAGATCGGGTAGCTTCACCATTACTTTGATATCCCTTTTGAATGGCCGGCCTTTTAGGCAAGCTTCATATTGACAGCAACTGCCCATCGGTAAAAGATAGCTTATGGATATTGACGAAAATCTGCCACGTCGTCGTGACGATCCTGTGGCCATTCTAATCAAGCAGGATATTGACGCCCTGTCTGTCGCGGAACTTGAGGAACGCATTGCCGCACTGAGGGCTGAAATCATGCGCTGCGAAGGGAAAATTGCGTTCGCCAGCCAGCATAGAAGCGCGGCGGATGCTTTGTTCAAAAAATGATGAACGGCTGTCTATCCGTTCGCAAAAATCAGGCACAAGTCGTTATCTGCCCCATCATGCTTGAAAGCGCCGAAGGCCAAGCCGATATAGGCTTCAGAAGTTACAGCGACTCATAAGGAGACGAATTTATGCCATCATTTGCAGAGTCGCTGGAAGCCACGCTTCATAACGCATTGAAGCATGCTGGCGACCGTGCGCATGAATATGCGACGCTGGAACATCTCCTGCTGGCGCTGATTGACGATGCGGATGCTGCGAAAGTTATGCAAGCTTGCGGCGTTGATCTTGGCGAACTTTCGGACATCATCATCACTTATTTGGATACCGAGCTGGAAAGTTTGCGCGTGGAGGGCAAGGTTGACCCATCGCCGACGAGCGGATTTCAGCGTGTCGTCCAACGCGCAATTTTGCACGTCCAAAGCTCCGGCAAAGATGTCGTAACCGGTGCAAATGTTCTCGTCGCTCTATTTTCCGAGCGGGAAAGCTATGCCGTATACTTCTTGCAGCAGCAGGACATGAGCCGGCTTGATGCCGTATCTTATATCAGCCACGGCATCGGCAAGGACGGGAAGTTCGCCGAACCGCAATCCGTCTCTGGCACAGAACAGAAAAGCGAAGACCCAGACGACCCGAAGGCGAAAAAGGACAAGAAAGAAAGTGCGCTGGATCAGTTCACCGTCAATCTGAATGAAAAAGCCAAACAGGGACGTATTGACCCACTGATCGGGCGTGCTGCCGAAGTAGACCGTACGGTTCAAATTTTGTGCCGCCGATCGAAGAATAACCCCCTTTATGTCGGCGAACCGGGTGTTGGGAAGACCGCGATTGCAGAAGGTCTTGCCCGACGCATTGTTGAAAATCAGGTGCCTGAGGTTCTGTTGCCCGCGGTAATCTACTCGCTTGACATGGGCGCATTGCTGGCTGGAACGCGTTATCGCGGTGATTTTGAAGAGCGTTTAAAGGCGGTTGTGTCAGAGTTGGAAAAACTGCCCGATGCTATTCTTTTCATTGACGAAATCCACACGGTCATCGGCGCCGGCGCAACAAGCGGCGGGGCGATGGACGCGTCGAACTTACTGAAACCCGCATTGTCAGGCGGAACCATCCGTTGCATCGGATCGACCACTTACAAGGAATTCCGCAACCATTTCGAAAAGGATCGGGCATTGCTGCGCCGGTTCCAGAAAATTGACGTCAACGAACCAAGCGTCGAGGACACAATTAAGATTCTTGCTGGTTTGCGCAGCGCATTTGAAGAGCATCACAAAGTTAAATACTCCCCCGATGCTATTAAGGCCGCAGTTGAACTGTCCTCACGTTATATCAACGACCGAAAGCAGCCAGACAAGGCCATCGATGTCATTGACGAGGTTGGTGCCATGCAGATGCTTGTGCCCCCATCAAAGCGACGCAAACTGATCACCGCCCGCGAGATTGAGGCGGTTATAGCCACCATCGCGCGTATCCCGCCAAAGCAGGTGTCGTCAGATGACAAGACTGCTCTTGGTACGCTTGAGGCAGATCTCAAGCGCATCGTTTTTGGTCAGGACAAGGCCATTGAAGTGTTGGCAAGTGCCATCAAGCTCAGCCGCGCTGGCCTGCGCGATACCGAAAAACCAATTGGCAGCTATTTGTTCAGTGGCCCTACGGGTGTTGGTAAAACCGAAGTTGCGCGGCAACTGGCTTCTATCCTCGGCATTCCGCTCAAGCGCTTTGATATGTCGGAATATATGGAGCGTCACAGCGTGAGCCGCCTGATAGGTGCGCCCCCGGGCTATGTTGGCTTTGACCAAGGCGGACTTTTGACCGATGCTGTGGATCAGAGCCCGCACAGCGTATTGTTGCTCGACGAAATCGAAAAGGCGCATCCGGACCTTTTCAACATATTGTTGCAGGTGATGGATAATGGTCGCTTGACCGATCATCATGGCAAGACTGTCGACTTCCGCAATGTCATTTTGATCATGACCACCAATGCAGGTGCCAGCGACATGGCAAAAGAAGGCATCGGTTTCGGCAACAACATCAGCAAGGAAGATGCTGGTGACGAAGCCGTTAAAAAAATGTTCGCGCCGGAATTCCGCAACCGTCTCGATGCTACAGTGCCCTTTGGATATCTACCAACCGACGTCGTCGCGCGCGTTGTCGATAAGTTCATATTGCAACTGGAGCTACAGCTCGCCGACCGGAATGTGCATATCAAGCTTGATGACGAGGCGCGGGCATGGCTGACCGAACGGGGTTATGACAAGCTCTTCGGCGCACGTCCGATGGGCCGCTTGATTCAGGAGAAAATCAAGCAGCCGCTGGCAGAAGAGCTGTTGTTTGGAAAACTCGTGCATGGCGGCGAAGTTGCGGTACGTATCAAGGACGGACAGCCCGCCTTTGAAGTGACGCCAGCACCCCCCAAGTCTGTCAAACCCAAGCCGGCAAAAAAGAGTGCCGCGAAAAAGTCTAGCAAAGCCCGCTAAATATATGGCCCCCGTGATTTGGGGGCCATTCTAATTTTGGCCGATGGGCAACAATTGGGCAGACGTTCCGATTCCATTGAACAATTCAGGTTCAGTGCCGGTCATCCAGACTTGAGCGCCTGTATCGGCCAGTAAGCCAAACAACGCGGCGCGCCTTGACGGATCGAGATGCGCCGCGACCTCATCCAACAGTAAGATCGGCGGCGCGTTGCGTTGCGCCGATACCAGCGCCGCATGGGCTAGGATGAGCGACAACAGCAACGCCTTCTGCTCCCCTGTGGAACATTGTTCAGCGACTTGCCCCGAGGCGCTGTGTAACACTTCGAGATCAGCGCGATGCGGGCCAATCAACGTGCGTCCGGCGGCAGCGTCCCGGTTACGCTCCTTACGCCATACAGACGCAAGATCCTCACCACCTGTTGCCCCCTTATCGATTAACCTGATCTGCGGTGTGGCAAATGGCCCAGCCATTGTTGTCAGCAACTGAGCACTTAACGCCTCGACGACAAAAATACGTGCCGCCTGAATAAAGTTTCCACTCTCCGCCATCTGCGCCTCAAGCGCATCTAGCCACAGAGGATCGGCTGCAACACCACCCGCCAAAAGCCGATTACGTTGTTGCATAGCCTTTTCATATCGACTGCTGTGCCGCGCGTGGCCGGGGTTTATCGCCAATACCAAGCGATCTAGAAACCGCCGTCGGGCGGCGGCGCCATCGGCAAATAAACGATCCATTGCCGGTGTCAGCCAGATTACCGAAAGCCATTCGGCAAGGCTGTTTATCCCGGCATTGCTTTCATTCACGCGGACCTTGCGCCGTTCAGGCTGCTCTGCGCTAACGCCCGTGCCAATGACATTTCCCCCGACCTCTCCAACAATAGTAAAGCCACCATTGCCTTGGCTGCGCACCATGTCAGACATGGCGGCCCGACGCAGACCTCGGCCAGGCACCAACAGCGACACTGCCTCAAGAATATTTGTTTTACCCGCGCCATTTGTTCCATGAAGCGCAAGAAATTGTGCCTGCGGCCGAATTTCCAGCGCAGCATGATTTCGAAAATCATTCAGGGTAAGACGCGACAGGGCCATAATGTGCGTCTGCTATAGTATGACCACTTTTGGTCAAGCGGCTATTGGTATTTACGCGCTGCCAAATATTGGCATTATTTCCCAATATGTGAAAGTATTCCAAGATTGTCATTTTTCTAAAATATTTTAAAATATTGATTTTATTATATAAATTAAATTTGGCACAAGCCATGCAAAGTAGTTGGCATAGTCGGAATTTTCCGAAATAAACAAAAGGAAATCAACATGACGCCATATGCTCGCACACAAATTTTATCGGTTTTCGCAGCACTTATCTGCGCATTCATCACCATCGGCACTAGCGTGGCACCTGCCGTAGCGCCGGCCGCAGCGATCATCGCCTAATACAGCACCGCATTTCACATTCAGGGAGAAGTTTAATGGCACGTTTAACACTTGATAAAACCAATAAGAAAATTCTCGGCGTTTGCGCTGGCCTTGCCAATTGGACAGGCATTGACGCTATGATCATTCGTTTGATCTTCGCCATTGCCACGGTTGTGGGCGTTGGCTCACCCGTTTTGATCTACATTTTGCTGGCGCTGATACTCGACTAAATTGAATAAGGTCGAACGCATACAGCAATGCATTGATAGCCGGGTTTACGCCCTCGTAAACCCGGGACCTAATCGATCAAGCAACCTTCCGTACGAACACCGAACCCGCCGAATATCCGGCGCCGAATGAGCAGATTAAGCCAATATCTCCTGCGACTAGATCTTCATTATGCTTATGAAAGGCGATGATAGAGCCTGCGCTTGAGGTATTGGCATAGGTGTCGAGAACCGTAGGGCTTTCGTCTTCATTGGCTTCATGCCCCAAAACCTTTTGTGCAATCAGTCTGTTCATGCCCGTATTGGCCTGATGCAGCCACATGCGGCGTAGATTTGATCCAGACAGGCCCAGGCTATCAGCATGTTCGACGATCATTTGCCCGACCATCGGCACCACCTCTTTAAATACCTTCCTGCCTTCTTGAACGAATAGCTTGTCATTGCGCGGCCCGCTTTGGTCGACCGCGCCTTGCCCGTGCGCGCGGTTAAGGAAACCAAAATTGTTTCGGATATTGTTCGAAAATTGCGTTTTTAGCCGCGTCCCCAGAATTTCCCAATGTTGTGCAGGTGCCATATCCTTTGCCTCAACCAATATAGCTGTAGCTACATCGCCAAAGATGAAATGGCTGTCGCGATCGCGCCAGTTAAGATGTCCTGAAGTTATTTCCGGATTTACAACCAATACCGAGCGCGCGTTACCACTGCGGATATAATCAGCAGCGGTTTGAATGCCGAACGTCGCCGAAGAGCAGGCAACATTCATGTCGAAGCCAAAGCCGCGCTGCATACCAAGTGCATGTTGGATTTCCACCGCCATTGCCGGGTAAGCACGCTGCATATTCGATGCTGCGCATAAAACGGCATCTACATCTTCAATGCTCCGCCCGGCGCGCTCCAACGCATCCCGGCACGCCGCGACACCAATTTCCGCCATTAACGAAATCTGGTCATTTGGCCGTTCGGGATAGCGCGGCTCCATGATATCAGGGTCGACGATGGCGCTTTTATCCATCACATGCCGGGACTTTATCCCGCTAGCTTTCTCGACAAATTCAACCGAGCTATGCGTGAGCGGCTCTGCATCGGGGTTGGCTGCGTTGTAACGGTCGGCGTAGGCATTGAAGCTCGCCACCAGCTCCTCGTTGCTGATGGTATCCGATGGGGTAAATAATCCGGTCGAAGAAATGACTGGAGTGACACCCTGTGCATGTTGCGACATGTAAATTCCCGCGTTGATTTTTATTGTGCGCAGATGCCTAGCCTTTGCGTATTTGCTAAACAAGCCGTTTGAAATGCATATTAAGGGCGTTATGTGAGCGATGGGGGAGGAATATCTTAATGTCGTTGAAGGAACGCCAGCCTAGCTGGTTGTCTCGGCTATTCAGGCGGGCACTGGTGGGGATTTACAAAAGCGCAGGTTGGCATGCCCAGGGCGTGGTACCTGAACCACGAAAATTTGTGCTGATCGCAGCGCCGCATACGAGCAATTGGGACTTTGTGTATTTTCTGGGGCTCACCGACGATTTAGGAATTAAACCACATTTCATGGCCAAAATGTCGCTTTTCCGATGGCCATTTACAAACTTCATGCTCGATATGGGCGGCGTTCCCGTCGATCGCAGTTCAAGCCGCAATTATGTGCAGCAGATGATTGATGAATTCGGACGCCGCGACGAATTTATGCTGACCATCGCGCCCGAAGGAACGCGCGGTACCGTAAAGGCATGGAAAACAGGCTTTTATCATATCGCAATGGGCGCTGGCGTGCCCCTGGTGGTTGGCATGATGGATTATGGTTCTAAAACCGGCGGGCTTGGCCCAGCGATCTGGCCAACCGGCGACTATAAAGCGGATATGGCGAAGGTTGCAGAAATCTATGCGAAGGTTAAACCAAAGCACCCTGCCAAAGGCATGACAGAGATATTTGCGAAGGACGATGCATGACTGATTTTGTTTCGACGATGCTTATCAATGCTGCGGCATTGCTAGCCGTGATTCTGGCCTTATGGGCTTATTCCGTCAAAATTCGGGATGTGTCATTCATCGATGCCTTTTGGGCGTTCGGGATGGTGTTGCTGGCCTGGGCGACTTGGACGCAATCAAGCGCGCCGGACGCGCGATCGCACCTGTTGCTTGGTCTGACAAGCCTTTGGGGCCTACGCCTCACCTTTCATCTATGGACACGCTGGCGCGCGCATGGCGAAGATCCGCGCTACGCAAAAATCATGGGCAGCGTAATGGAAAAGAAGGGCTGGAGCTGGAGCAAGACATCATTACTCTCGGTGTTTCTCACACAAGCACCTTTGCTTTTCATAACCTCTCTACCCGCGCAGCTTGGTATTTGGGCAAGCGAAGGCGGGGTCACGGTGCTGGGCCCATTGGCATTAATCGGCACAATCATCGCGATCATCGGCATATTGTTTGAAACCGTCGGTGATTCGCAGCTTAACGCATTCCTCGCCAATCCCGGGAATAAAGGCAAGGTTCTGGATACCGGTCTCTGGCGCTATACGCGCCACCCCAATTATTTTGGTGATGCGTGTACATGGTGGGGCATTTGGCTTATCGCTTGCGAAACCGGACTCGCCGGATGGATCAGCATCATTGGCCCGATATTCTTGACATTCACCCTCACGCGATGGTCGGGAAAGCCATTATTGGAACGCGGCATGAAGAAAACGCGGCCCGAATATGCCGATTATGTCACCCGCACGTCAGGTTTCTTCCCGCTACCGCCAAAGCGCAAATAATCAGGCGATCGCTCCAAACAGGTCGTGCTCGTCAGCATCTTCGATATTGACCATCACGACATCGCCGGCCTTCAAAGTTACCGGGACATCGCGCAGGTAAACGTGGCCGTCTATTTCAGGCGCATCGGCTTGCGACCGCCCAGTCGCGCCTATGCTATTGTCTTCGTCCATATCGCCGATTTCGTCGATGATAACAGGAATGTTGCGTCCAACCTTTGCCGCAAGCTTAGCGGCGCTGATCGCGGCGGTTTTCGCCATGATACGCTGAAACCGCTCTTCCTTAACCTCTTCTGGCACGGGATTAGGCAGATTATTGGCCTGTGCACCGTCAACAGGTTCAAAACGGAAGGCACCAACACGGTCTAGCTGCGCTTCCTCGAGCCAATCGAGTAAATATTCAAAATCGGATTCGGTTTCGCCGGGAAAGCCAATGACAAAACTCGAACGTATTGCGATATCAGGCGCAATAGCGCGCCAATTGCGGATACGTTCAAGTACCTTGGCCTCATTGGCTGGTCGCTTCATGGCCTTTAGGACATTTGGTGCCGCATGCTGAAAAGGGATGTCGAGATAGGGCGTCAAATACCCTTCTGCCATTAACGGTATGACATCATCTACATGGGGATAAGGGTAAACATAATGCAGCCGGACCCAAGGCGCGATGCCATCGCTGGTGCGCAGACTGCCCAATTCGCGCGCAAGGTCGGTCATATGTGCACGCACCTGACGCCCCTGCCATTCGCGCTGCTCGTGCCGTGTATCGACACCATATGCTGATGTGTCTTGCGAGATCACCAGCAGTTCCTTTGTTCCAGCGGAAACAAGCTTCTCCGCCTCACGCAGCACCGCATCAATCCGGCGACTGGCAAGCTTTCCGCGCAAAGACGGAATGATGCAGAAGGCGCAGCTGTGGTTGCAGCCTTCGGAAATTTTCAAATAGCTGTAATGGCGTGGCGTGAGTTTCAATCCGCCTTCAGGCACTAGATCGACAAATGCGCCCCGTGTCGGCGGCGCTGCTTCATGGACGGCGGATACGACATCCTCATATTGATGCGCCCCCGTAATTGCCAAAACATCTGGAAAGCGGGCGCGAATAACATCGGCTTCCTTGCCCATACAGCCGGTCACAATAACGCGGCCGTTTTCTGCGATAGCCTCGCCAATGGCTTCGAGGCTTTCTTCCTTTGCAGAATCGAGAAAACCGCAAGTGTTAACCAGCACGACATCGGCCCCTGCATAATCGGGTGACAGGCCATAGCCGTCTGCGCGCAACTTCGTGAGAATCCGTTCGCTATCGACGAGCGCCTTGGGACAGCCAAGCGATACCATGCCGACTTTCGGCGCTGCTTTAATGATTGTTGCCATGATGAGCGGCGCATAGCGCGTTTCCAAAGGCTTGTCACGGATGCTCTGGCGTTGCCGGCGTCTACCGAATACAACCGGGAAATGATTATCAAAATCACAAAAGGGCGAACCGTTGATTACCTTGAGATATCAAGGAATGATGGCTCAACCGCGAATGAGAGCTTTCCCAAAAAGGGTTTAACGTCGCATGATGCGATACATTATTTTGTGGAAGCCACTTTGCAGCTGCGCGAGGGTTTCTGGGGCACGGTAGCGCGTGGCAATAGTCCTACAGACATTCAAGCTATCGCAAAAGAGGCCGGCCATGCCAGTGCTTCGCGGTCCCACGTGCCTGAACCGCATATTGTGCAGCTGCTGCAAGCCGAAAGACTGGTGGAATGTTTTGAGGCGGACGCGTGGGGCGAGACGGCGGATGCGGAGACTTTTATCGAAATTGCTGCTGCAGCATGCGAAGCATCACATGTGCCAATGCCCGAACTGACACCCTCATACGTTGAATCCTTACGTGCGCAGATAGCGGCGTTTCAGGAAATATGGGTAGCTGCACCCATTGGCCATGTGGCTGAGTTCAATTGGGAGGAAAATTGATGGCAAACGCAAATTTGTTGACCATATTGGTTGCTGCGTCGACTGGTTTTTTGGTGGGCGGCCTGTGGTACGGACCTTTGTTCGGTAAAGCATGGATGGCAGAGCATGGGTTTACCGAGACGCAATTGCGCAGCGGCAATATGCTTAAAATCTACGGTCTGACCTTTGCCTTTTCGGTGCTATCGGCCATTTTCCTCGGCCATTTATTGGCATTTTTTGACACCAATGCGCGTTCGACACTGATGATCTCTATCGGCATTTCGCTGGGCTATATCATCCCTGCCATTGGCATCAATTATCTGTTTTCGCGCAAGTCGGGCCGTTTGTTCGCCATAGATGCGGGATATTGGCTCGTCTTTTACACGGCAATGGGTTTGGTCTTCCTAATGCTCGGGCATTAAAATGCGGACCTAGCCGGCATAATTTTGTGTCAATGTCGACAAAGATTCGTGGTGCGTCAGGTCAAGTTGCAATGGGGTAACCGCGATATAACCATCTTCGATAACCTCAAGATCGGTGTCATGGCCAGGCGTATGCAGCATGCCGTGCAGGCCAAACCAATAATAATCATATCCGCGTGGATCAGTACCTTTGACAATTGACCCGCGACTATAGTCGTGAAAACCTTGTCGTGCGACTTTGATCCCCTTGACGTCTTGCGGCAGCAGAGGCGGAAAATTAATATTGATCAATGTCCGCGGCGTGTGCGGCATATCCAGCAGTGGACGAAGAACGCGCTCGCCCCATGCTTCCGCCGCCGAGAAGGGCACGGCATCGGCCATGCCTTCCTTACTGTAGACCTGACTCAGCGCAATGGAACGAATGCCCGCCAGTGCCCCTTCCATTGCCGCAGACACAGTGCCGGAATAAGTAATGTCATCACCCAAATTGGCCCCACGGTTGACGCCGGATAAGATGAGGTCAGGCTTTGCATCCTTCATGATGACGCCCAAACCCAGCATAACGGAGTCGGTCGGCGTGCCAGCGACCGAGTAATGCTGATCCCCATGCTGGCGAATGCGGACGGGTTTCGTGAGCGTAAGCGAATGACCGGCGCCGGAATTTTCCTCGGCAGGCGCAACGATCCAGATATCATCGCTGATCGTGCGGGCTATTGCTTCCAACACCTTAAGGCCTGGCGCGTTCACACCATCATCATTGGTCAACAATATACGCATCAGGCGGCCGGCTCCAACTTTGTGAGGCCGCCCATATAGGGCAACAACGCCGCCGGAATATTGACACTGCCATCGGCTTGTTGATGATTTTCCAGCACCGCTACGAGTGTGCGACCGACCGCAAGTCCGGAGCCATTCAGCGTGTGTACAAAGACATTGCCCTTGCCTTCGGCTGGACGGTAACGGCTATTCATCCGTCGTGCCTGCCAGTCACCGCAGTTCGAGCAGCTGGAAATTTCCCGGTAAAGCCCTTGGCCCGGCAACCAGACCTCGAGATCATAGGTCCGCTGTGCGCTGGCGCTCATGTCACCCGTGCAAAGCAGCATTTTTCGATACGGCAGTTCAAGCGCTTGTAATATGCCTTCGGCGCTTTCCACCATGCGTTCATGCTCGGCAGCGCTGTCTTCGGGCCGGACGATCGAGACCAGCTCTACTTTTTCAAACTGGTGTTGGCGGATAAGGCCCTTGGTATCACGGCCCGCGGCACCGGCTTCGGAACGAAAACATGGGGTCAGCGCCGTAAGACGAATCGGCAAGACGCCTTCATCCAAAATCTGCTCTCGTACGCTGTTGGTCAAAGACACTTCCGCAGTTGGAATCAGCCAACGGCCATCGGTTGTCTGGAAATTATCTTCGGCAAATTTGGGTAGCTGTCCTGTACCAAATAAGGATTCTTGTCGCACCAGATAAGGTGTGGCACACTCCGTATAGCCGCGCTGCACCGTGTGATGATCGAGCATGAACTGGCCAAGCGCACGGTTCAAGCGCGCCATCTGCCCACGCATGAAAGTAAATCGCGCGCCCGAAATGGCGACACCAGTTTCAAAATCAAGGCCGAGGCTGGGGCCGATATCGGCGTGATCGCGGGGTTCGAAGTCAAAATCGCGCGGTTTGCCCCAACGAGCAATTTCGACATTCTCGGTCTCGTCTGCGCCATCGGGGGTGTCAGCGGATGGCAAATTCGGCAAAGCTGCCAGCAAAGCGTCGAGTTCCAAGCCCGCGGCACGTTCGCGTTCTTCCAACTGCGGCAAAACATCTTTTAACTTGGCTACTTCGGCCTTTAAGGCCTCGGCCGTTGCGGTATCGCCCTTGCCCATGGCCGCGCCGATGGATTTTGACGCATCGTTGCGGCGGGCCTGCGCATTTTGCATTTCAGTCAAGATTGCGCGCCGGTTTTCGTCCAGAACTAGAATGGAAGCCGCAACGGGTTCGGCACCTCGGCGCAGTAGCGCAGCATCAAAGTCAGCAGGATTTTCGCGGATATATTTTAGGTCATGCATGGCGGCAGGCTATGCCCCGCAAATGCCGATTTCGCAATGGAAAAGGGGCATTTGCCTACCAGAGCATTCGTAGAGCGCTCCTACATTCAATACCTACCAAGCCCTTCGCGCCTAGATATATTTTTACACATCCCTCGTTTCCACAATATTTGTTCAAAGGAGGACAATTCGCGCCATTTGGCGCTTGTGCCATATTTGACCCGAGTCTATAGCCCCGCGAAGAGTGGATAGGACGCAGACTTCTTCGTTCTGGAGAGCCTGCCCTAGGGTGGAGATTTAGGATGGGCGTGAGCGCCAAGCCTCAAAAAGCGATTAAGGAAACAAACGCCGCTGACTTTGGCATAGATGATTCATATGTCCCTAGCGACGATGAACCATTCATGAATGAACGGCAACTGAAATTCTTTGAAAAGCAACTTGTTGACTGGAAAAATAGCATCTTAGCTGAGGCGCAAGGAACGCTGAACCAGCTTCAGGATGGCCCTATGCGTGAACCAGATTTAAACGACCGCGCGTCTAGCGAGACCGATTGGGGCATTGAACTGCGAACCCGCGACCGCCAACGCAAGCTTATCGCCAAAATCGAAGCCGCTTTGCGCCGCATCACCGAGGGTGAATATGGTTATTGCCAAGTAACGGGTGAACCCATTTCGCTAGCGCGCCTGCGTGCACGGCCGATCGCGACCATGACGTTGGAGGCGCAGGAGCGCCATGAACGTCAGGAACGCGTGTCACGCGACGACTAATCCTTCGGCTAAGAATATAATAGCTGCACCCGGCTAAATGCGCCGGATGACGTCAATCATCGAGACAGTAAATGTCAACGGGCACGACAATCTTGTCGAGCACACGGCCAACAGGATAGGATGATTTTCCGCCCTGCTCGATAGCTGTTTCCAGCACCTCACGCTTTTTAGCGCCGCTGATGACAAGTATCGTGGTCCGTGCGGCGCCGATGGCGGTGCCTGTTAATGTTACCCGATTGACCGGCGCTTCTGGTGGCAACGGATCTGGTGCAACCCCCACGGCGCGAACATCTTTGCCGCTGTCCATAGCCGATTCCAGATCAGAACCGGGGAAGATTGACGCCGTATGGCCATCTGTACCCATGCCGAGCCAGACCAAATCCGGCGGCCAATGTAAATCTGCTAATCTTGCATTGGCCGCGCTGCCCGCCAGCTTATAATCTGCAGCATCGCTTGCGATAGGCAGTACCCGCGCGCCCTTTGGAATGAAGATTTTCGCAATCATCGCGACATTTGAAAGCGGATTGTCGACAGGCACTAATCGGTCATCGGTTGGGATAATCGTTACATTTTTCCAACGAATATTGGCTTGGGCGAGCTTTTCCAAAATCGGTTTGGGCGTTGAACCACCGGGGAATGCAACCAATGCCTGACCGCGCGCATCGAGTGCACTTTCAATGATGAAGCTGACATCGCCCACTACTGCATCGATTAAATCTTCTGCAGCATCAAAATCCCACCATTCGATTTCTTCGGCCATATGCCTTGCGTCTCCGTTAGTTCCGTAGTGCCGATGCGGCACGCGCTGCCGATTCAATCGCGGCAACATCGGGAACGCCTTTACCAACAAGCCAGCTACCGCCAACACATAAAATTTCCGGGACTGCCAACCAATCTGCCGCTGTGTCCTGCTTTATGCCTCCCGTTGGGCAAAATCTGCACTGGCCGAATGGTCCAATGAGGGATTTGAGCGCAGGAAGTCCGCCATTTGCTTCAGCAGGAAAAAATTTAAAATGCGTAAGTCCTAAATCAAGCCCGCGCATGATATCGCCTGCGCTGGCGATGCCGGGCAGGAACGGTATGCCTTTGGTTGTGGCTGCCTTACCCAAATTATCGGTGAGGCCCGGCGAGACAATGAACTCAGCGCCAGCCGCGATTGCACATTCCAAGCCCGGAACATCGACAACAGTGCCCGCACCTACAATTGCACCAGGAACCTTCTTCATTTCGGCAATCGCGTCCAAGGCCGCAGCGGTACGTAAGGTGACTTCGAGAACCGGAAGCCCTCCGGCAACGAGCGCCTCCGCTATACTCCGCGCATGCGCGGCATCGTCGATAACAAGTACCGGAATGACGGGTGCGGTACGCATGATTTTTTCGATTGCGTCCATTTTCTATAAATCCTCAAATATGTTGCTGGGCATAAGCGGCCGCTGCGCCAAACAGGCCCGGCTGCGGATGTGTGATTAATTTTACAGGAATCGCGGACATCAGCCCTTCAAAACGACCCTTCGCACGAAATCTTTCGGCAAATCCCGAACGCATGAGGCTGTCTTTAATGCGCAGGCCAAGTCCACCCGCAATCACGACACCTGCAAAGCCTCCCTGCGCCAGCGTGATATCACCCGCAATACTGCCGAGGGAAAGACAGAAGCGGTCAACAGCGGCAGCGGCAAGGCTGTCCTCACCCGAAAGTCCCATTTGCCACAAAGTCTTGTCGTCATATGACTGGACCGCACGCCCCTCTATCGCCGCAAGCGTTTCGTATAGATCGATAAGCCCCGGTCCGGACACGACACGTTCCACAGACACCCGGCGATAGCGTTTACGCAAGCGCGCCAAAACAGCGTCCTCAATCGCGTCGAGCGGCGCAAAGTCGATATGCCCGCCTTCGGTCGCTTGCACATGATAAGCAGCGCCCTTGCGCCAAAGATGCGCCACACCGAGACCTGTTCCCGGCCCGATAATGCTCAATGTGCCTTCGGTGGCGAAGTCCTGCTCTGGCCCTGTGAGATGCTGAAAATGTTCTGCACCCGCTTGTGCGACGGCATGACCAACTGCGCCAAAGTCATTAACGATGACAAAACTATCCACATTCAACTGCTCGCACACCATCGAACGGCGGATAATCCATGGATTGTTGGTCAGCTTGATGACATCAGCGTCTACAGGTCCGGCAATGGCAATGGCGGCGGCGCGCGGCAGCATTGTACCATTGAGCCTTTCAAATTCCTGCCATGCCGTTTGGAAACTGGCATGTTCAGATGTTTTGAGCGTTGTCGCCTCACCAAGTGTAAGCACGCGGCCGTCCTGCACCTCGGCTATAGCGAAGCGAGCGTGGGTTCCGCCAATATCGACGGCAACGACAGCCGTCATAGTCCAGCAACTGCTAACATGGCCGACCCGCCTTTCTCTGCCTCATCCGCGCCTGCTTGCATCAATGCGAACAGCTCTCGCCCCGTACCTACATGCCGCGCTGGCGTAGGCGCTGGCGCGCGGGCAGCCCAAATATCAGCATCGACCAAGGCCGACAATGTTCCACTGTTGGCGCAGAGCCGAACAATATCACCATCCTGAAGCTTCGCGATTGCGCCGCCGCGCGCAGCTTCAGGGCTTAAATGGATTGCGGCCGGCACCTTACCCGACGCGCCGGACATGCGGCCATCGGTGACGAGTGCCACATTAAAGCCCTTATCTTGCAACACACCCAAAGGCGGGGTCAGCTTGTGCAATTCGGGCATGCCGTTGGCGACAGGTCCTTGGAAACGGATAACGACGACAACATCGCGATCCAACTCCCCTTCCTTGAACGCCGCTAATGCATCATTCTGGTCATGAAACACACGTACGGGTGCTTCTATGGTCCAGCGCGCGGGATCGACGGCGCTCGTCTTAAAGGTTGCCCGGCCCAAATTGCCTGTCACCAAACGCATCCCGCCATCGGGGCTGAACGGCGCTGACGGGGGACGCAGCATAGTATCGTCGGCAGTGACTTCTGGCGCATCGCGCCAGACAAGCTGATCATTTTCTAACATTGGCTCACGCCCATAATCAGCTAAATCATCACCTGCGACCGTCATAATGTCGCGGTGTAAAAGGCCCGCATCAATCAGCTCGCGAATAACATAGCCCATGCCGCCCGCCGCGTGGAAATGATTCACATCGCCCGACCCGTTGGGATAGACCCGCGCGATGAGCGGGACGGCAGAGGACAGTTGGTCCAAATCTTCCCAATCAATAAGGATCCCCGCGGCACGCGCGATTGCGGGAATATGCAACGCATGGTTGGTCGAACCACCTGTCGCGAGCAAGCCTACACAGGCGTTCACAATGGCCTTTTCATCGATGCAAAGCCCCAAAGGCCGATAATCGTCGCCATCCCATCCAATCTTGCGCAAACGATGCACGGCAGCCCGCGTCAATTCCGTTCGCAATTTCGTGCCCGGGTTGATGAAAGCCGCGCCGGGGATATGTAGCCCCATGACTTCCATCATCATCTGGTTCGAATTTGCAGTGCCGTAAAAGGTACAGGTGCCCGCACTATGATAAGACGCAGCTTCGGCCTCAAGCAATTCGGCGCGGCCCACTTTACCCTCGGCATAAAGCTGCCGCACGCGTTGCTTTTCCTTGTTAGCCAAACCTGAAGGCATGGGGCCTGCCGGTACAAGTATGGTGGGCAAATGGCCAAAGCGCAACGCGCCGATCAACAAGCCGGGAACAATCTTGTCGCATATGCCAAGCATGGCGACACTTTCAAACATGCCGTGGCTTAAACCTACCGCCGTTGCCATTGCGATAACATCGCGGCTGACCAAGGACAGTTCCATCGAATCCTGTCCCTGCGTGACTCCATCGCACATCGCTGGCGTGGCCCCTGCAACTTGCGCGGTAGCACCCACCTCACGTGCAAAAATCTTCATCTGTTCGGGGTAGCGACCATATGGCTGATGCGCGGACAACATGTCGTTATACGCGGTAACGATACCGATGTTCATCGCCTTGCCATCGCGAATGGCAGCCTTATCCTCGCCACTGGCGGCGAAACCATGCGCGAGATTACCACAGCTTAAAACCGGGCGGTTAACACCCGCATCGCGTTGCTTGGCGATTAGATCAAGATACACCTGACGCCCCACCCTCGAACGTTCAATAATCCGGGCGGTGACGGTTTCAATTGCGATGTGCAATTTACTCATGCCAGCTCACTCCATCACGTTCCGTCAGCGCAATCGCCGCATTAGGTCCCCAGCTTCCCGCACCATAAGCCTTTGGTAGTAGCGCCGTGGCACTCCATAAACGCCGTATGGCATCGATCCATGTCCACTGGGCCTCAACTTCGTCCCGGCGTACAAACAATGTCTGGTCGCCTTCTATGAGGTCCAGAAGCAGTCTTTCATAAGCAATCCGCCGACGTGATCCAGCAAAAGCCGCGGTCAGCGACAAATCGAGCGGCACCTCACGCAATGTAACACCACCACGGTCCAGCCCAGGTTCTTTTGCCATTACCAACAACCGCACATACTCCTCCGGCTGTAATCGGATGATAAGCGTATTCGCCTCAAGTTTCCCGCCGCGATCGCGGAACACATTGTGCGGAACAGGTTTGAATTGAATGACAATCTCACTACGCCGTTCCGGCAGGCGCTTGCCCGTGCGCAGGAAAAACGGAACGCCTTGCCAGCGCCAATTGTCGACATACGCCTTTATCGCGACGAAAGTTTCGGTATCGGACGCCTTGCCAAGATCCGTTTCGTAGCTTTTGACTGCATCGCCTTGGACCGCGCCTTCGATATATTTACCAGTCACGACATCGCCTTCAGCCACAGGGCGGAGTGCGCGCAAAACCTTGACCTTTTCGTCCCGAATGGCGGTGGCATCAAGGCTGGCAGGTGGCTCCATCGCGATCAGCGCGAGAAGTTGCAACATATGGTTCTGCACCATGTCCCGCAGCGCGCCGGTATCGTCATAAAAACCTGCGCGACCTTCAAGCCCGACTGTCTCGCTTATGGTGATCTGGACATGCGCAATTGCATTGGCGTTCCACAAGGGTTCAAACAGCATATTGCCAAAACGCAATGCCATCAGGTTCTGAACAGTTTCCTTGCCCAGATAATGATCGATGCGGAACGTTCGTTTTTCGGGGAATACAGCATTGACGGCGTCATTGATATGGCGCGAAGATGCAAGATCATTGCCTAAGGGTTTTTCCAAACCAATACGTACATTCTCGCCTGAAAGCCCTGCATAATGCAGGCCCTTGATCGTCGCTTCGAACAAGGACGGCGCTGTGGACAGGAAGATAGACAATCCATCCGATATATCACCAATGGTCGCCGCCAGTTCTGAAAAACCATCGGGGTCAGAGGCGTCTAAAGGGACATAATTCAAGCGTTGCAGAAAGGCGTCGATAAGTCCTTCAGCCTTACGGTCATCGGGTAGAAATTCGCACAATGCCGCACGGGCCATATCGCGAAAAGCGTCATCAGTCAGGGTGCTTCGCGCCGTACCAAAAATCCGTAAATTCGAGTGAATCAAACCATCGGCATGCAATGCGTATAAAGACGGCAGCAACATGCGGCGCGAAAGGTCACCCGTCGCCCCGAACAGCAGCAAGGTTGAACTATGGTCTCGCATTCCGTCAATCTCCTGGCAAGGCAGTAGACAATAGCCTTGCAAAATTGCTCTTCCCTTTATCGGGAAGCGACGGGGCGTCTAGCGCTTATTCGTATGCAATGCTTAGCTTAACGCCCAAGCACGCTGTTCCGCCATGCCCATGGAAATGAGGATCGGTTCGCCTTGCTGCCGCGCCTGAAAATCCGCCTTGCTCGACAAACCGCGCCAGCCCGAAGCAATCAGTGCCTGCGCAATGGGTGCGCCCAAGGTCGTGCCGGGTCCAAGAACGATGACTGTGTCCGGCGCAAACTCTGCCGCGGCAACTTGCACCGCGCGCGTAAAATCATAGCTGTCAGTCAATTGCGCGCCCAGCGTATACGCATAAATAGCATCTCGGTTGAACGCGCGCGGGGACCAAATCCGGCCCTGCCCATCAATCGCCGGAATTTCGCCGACCCCGAAATCATTCAGAGGATTTTCTGCCCGTGCCATCGGCACGATATGGTTCAGCAATGGCTATG